>JACCDV010096554.1_pt1 | contig 54220 bp, 49 predicted proteins | sample 7446131 | NCBI WGS metagenome assembly JACCDV01 (sample SAMN15323448, study PRJNA562643) | freshwater metagenome | isolation source: river surface water | place: USA:Blue River Watershed | collected 2017-08-17
CAGCGCGGTCGTCCCTTGCCGCCCCGCCCTGGCCAACCCGGCGGTAGCGCACGCCTGCATGTGCTGGCCACGCTGCGCGCGGCCGCGCCGCGCCAGCGCCTGCGCGGGCGCCACGACCCGCAGACCCCGCTGCGCATCCGGCTGGAAGATCTGCACCTGCACCGCTACCAGCAGCACGCGCCCAGCTGCCTGATCCTGGCGCTGGACGCCTCGGGCTCGAGCGCGCTGCACCGCCTGGCCGAGGCCAAGGGCGCGGTGCAGCTGCTGCTGGAGCAGTCGTACGCGCGCCGCGACAGCGTGTGCGTGATCGGTTTTCGGGGCGCGAGCGCGCAGCTGCTCCTGCCCATGACGCGCTCGCTGGTGCGGGCGCGGCGGGCCTTGAGTGGTCTGCCTGGCGGCGGGGGCACGCCCCTGGCCTCGGCCCTGCAACTGGCCCACGCCCAGGCCGCGCAGCTGCAACGCCAGGGCGTCACGCCGCTGCTGGTGGTGCTCAGCGATGGCCGCGCCAACGTGACCTTGGCCGGATTGGGCGGCCGTGTGCAGGCGCAGGCCGAGGCGCAGCATTGGGCCAAGGCCTGGCAGCAAAGCGGCCACGCCAGTCTTTGGATCGACACCTCGCCCCAGGCCGACCCGCAAGCGCAAGGCCTGGCGCAGGCCTTGGGCGGGCGCTACCTGCCCATGCCGCAGCTGCAATCGCAGCGCCTGGCCCAGACCCTGCAGCAGGCGCGCAGCACGCGCTAGGGGCACGGCCGTGTACGAGCGCCTTTATCCCGGCATGTCCTGGGCCGACCACGCGGCGCACTGGCCGCTGGCCGCGCACAGCCAGCACCTGAGCGCAGGCGGCGTGCACTGGCATGTGCAGCGCATGGGTCAGGGCCCGGCCCTGCTGCTTTTGCACGGCACCGGCTCGGGCAGTTTCAGCTGGCGCGGCCTGATGCCGCTGCTGGCCGCCCACTTCGAGGTGATTGCCCCCGATCTGCCCGGCCATGTCTTCAGCAGCTACGGCCCCCCAGGCGCCCTGTCGCTGCCCGGCATGAGCGAGGCGCTGCGGGCACTGCTGCTGCAACTGGCGGTGGAACCCGTGGCCTTGCTGGGCCATTCGGCGGGCGCAGCGGTGGCCGCGCACATGGTGCTGCACCACCCGCGGCTGGCAGGGCGCCCCGTGGTGGGCCTGAACCCCGCCTGGCTGCCCTTGGGCGGCGCCGCGGCCTGGCTGTTTCCGCCCATGGCCTGGCTGGCCCGCCTGAACCCCGCATCGGCCTGGACGCTCTCGCGCCTGGCGCGGCGCGCGGGCGCGGTCGAGGACACCCTGGCGCGGGTGGGCTCGCACCTCGACGCCCAGGGCCTGGCGCTGTACCGCGAGGTGCTGGCCCATCCCGGCCATGTGCACGGCGTGCTGCAAATGATGGCCGCCTGGCAGATCGCACCGCTGGCGCGCGCACTGCCCCGCTTGACGCAACCGGTGCTGCTGCACATTGGCGCGCAAGACCGCACCGTGCCGCCCGCGCTATCGGATCAGGCGATGGCGCTGCTGCCCCATGCCGAGCGCATCGTCGCGCAAGGGCTGGGGCATCTGGCGCATGAGGAAGACCCGGCGGGCACGGCCGCGCAGCTGCTGCCGTGGCTGCGCATGCACACGGGGCACTAGCCGCCAAACGGGCCGTTGAGCTGCACCGTGGCCAGGTTCAGGCCGCTAGCCAGGGTGACCCAGCCCAGGTAGGGCAAGAGCAGCAGGCTGGCCGCCCAGCTCAGTCGCCGCAGGCCCAGCACCAGGGCCACGATGGAGGCCCACAGCAGCACCACCTCGGCCAAGGCCCAGTCGGGGCGTTGCAAGCCAAAGTAGAGCCCGCTCCAGGCGATGTTGAGGACGGCGTTGACGCCAAACAGCCAGGCCACCCGGCGGCGTTGATCGGCCTGGGTGCAGGCGCGCCAGGCCAGCGCCCCGCTGATGGCCGCCAGGGTGAAGATCAGGCTCCACATGACGCCAAACACCGGGTCGGGCGGCTTCCACGGCGGGTGGCGCAGCGCGGCGTACCAAGGGCCCAAGTCGGTCAGCACGCGGCCCACGCCAGCGGTGCCATAGCTCAGGGCAAAGGCCCAGAGCCAGACCGACCAGCGCGCCCTCATGTGCGGGCCAGGCCCAGCAGATGCGCCAGGTCCTTGAAGAAGATGCGCACATGCGCCATGGGATCGCGGCGCACCAGTTCCTTGTTCATGTAGGACTCGAAGGTGAGTTTTTGCACATCCCGATCCTCGCAAATCTTGACAAACTTTTCTCGGCGACGGTCATTGCGGTACCAGAAGTGCTGCATCACGCCCAGGATCCAGAACACCCGGCCATGCTGCTTCATGAAGGACTTGCGCCCTTGGCGCAGGCAGGTCGGGTTGCCGGTCTGCAAGGCCGCATGCACGCCGGCGGCAACGCGTCGCGCACAGTCCATGGCGTAGTAAATGCCCTCGCCCGAGGACGGCGCGACCACCCCCGCGGCATCGCCAGCGATGACCACATCGCGGCCGTTGTCCCAGCGCGGCAGCGGCTTGAGCGGGATCGGCGCGCCCTCGCGGCGCAGCGTGGCCAGCCCACTGAGGCCCGCCTTGTCGCGCAGATGCGCGGTGGCGCCGCGCAGCGAAAAGCCCTTGTCGGCGCTGCCGGTGCCCACGCTCATGGTCTTGCCGTGCGGAAAAACCCAGCCATAAAAATCGGGCGAGACATCGCCCTGGTAGTACACGTCGCAGCGCGCGCCGTCGTGACCGGGTTCGTTCTGCGGCGCCTCGATGATCTCGTGGTAGGCAAACACATAGCGCGTGCGGTCGGCCCCGGCAATGGCCTGCCGGGCCACCTCGGAGCGGGCGCCGTCGCAGCCGATCACATAGCGCGTGCGGATGGTGACCGGGCTGGCGGCCACGGCGCTGCCATCGTCGTGCCGCTGGGCCTTGTCGGTGTGCGGGGTGTAGACCACTTGCAGCGTGCCCTGCGCATCGTGCTCCACGCGCTCGAACACGCCCTGGCGGCGCTCGGCGCCGTGGCTGCGGGCCCGCTCGCGCAGCCACTCGTCAAACACATCGCGGTCGACCATGCCGACAAAGCCATCGTCGATCGGGATGTCCACGCGGTGGTTGCGCGGCGAGATCATGCGCGCGCATCGCACCTTGGCCACCAGCAGGTGATCGGGGATGGCGTAGTCGGCAATCAGGCGCGGCGGGATGGCGCCGCCGCACGGTTTGATGCGGCCTTGCCGATCGAGCAGCATCACGCGCCAGCCCTGGCGGGCCAGGTCATCGGCGGCGGTGGCGCCGGCTGGGCCGCCTCCCACCACCACCACATCCACATCGCAGCTTTGCATGATGTCAGCCTTGTTCAAAAGAGGGATCGGGCACACGGCCGTTGGGCGCGGTGGTGCGGCGTTTGCGCCCCAGCCGCAGCGCAACCAGGGCAGAGACCACGAACATGAGGGCTTGCAGCGCGAACACGCTGGCGTAGGCATTGCCGTGCCCCCCAAACCAGAGGTGCGCCAGGTCGCTGGCGCCGGTGCCCACCACGCCACCCAGGCCAAAGGCCAGGGCCTGCGCCGCGCCCCACAGACCCATGCGGGTGCCTTCGCGGCCGGGGCCGCCCTCGCCGGCCAGTCGCATCATGGTGGCAATGGCGGCAATGGAGAACGCGCCATTGGCCACGCCCAACAAAACCACATTCAGGGTGAGCGGCCAATGCGGCTCAAGGGCAGCCCAGCTCAGGCCCACGGTGGCCAGCGCCGACGCCAGGCAACCGCCCACCATCCAGCCCTGCACCGAGCCCAGACGGCCGCGGGCGCGCGCCGAGCCGGCCAAGGCGACGGCGATCATGCCGGCCAGCACACCGCTGTGGTGCACGCCCGAGAGCTGGGTGGTCTGGCCGGGCGTCAGGCCGTGCACCGCGCCGGCAAAGGGCTCGAGCACCAGGTCCTGCGCGCTGTAGGCCAGCATCGACAAAAACACAAACACGGTGAAGGTGCGGGCTGCGGGCTCGTCCCACACCGCCGCAAACGCTTGGGCAAACCGCGGCTTGTCGGCGGCGGGCGCCGTGGGTGCCGATGGCTGGGCATTCGGCGCGGGCGCCGGCCCCTCCAGCCGCCACAGGCTCGCCGCGGTGATGGCCAGGGTCAGCACCGACAGGCCAGCGCTCACGCGCAGCAAGGTCTCGGGGGTATACGGGTCGATCAAGCGACCCACCATGCCCGCGGTCAGGGCAAAGCCCAGAATCATCATCATCCAGACCACCGTGGCCGCCGGCGCGCGGCGCTGATCGGGCACCCGCTTGGCCATCAGGGTCAGCAAGGAAGTGCCGCAGGCGCTCACGCCCAGGCCAATCAGGGCAAAGGCCAGGGTGGCGAGCAAGGTGCCCTGCAGGCGGCTCTGCGCCATCCACACCGTGGCCAGGGCCGCGAGCACGCCGCCCACGCCCAGCACGGCCATGCCACCCATCATCCAGGGGGTGTTGCGGCGCCCCAGATCGGCGCCAAAGCCCATGCGCGGGCGCACCATCTGCACGCCGTAGTGCCAGGCCACCAGCAGGCCGGGCAGCAGCGCCGGCAGGGCCAGCTCGACCACCATGACGCGGTTGAGGGTGGAGGTGGTCACCACCACCACCGCCCCCAGACAGGCCTGCACCAGGCCCAGGCGCAGGATCTGCGGCCAGCCAAAAACAGCTTGTGTGTGCATCATGGGGCCCCCACGGTTTGCAGTTGCCGCAGCGCCAGCGCGCTGACCATCATGCCGCTCACATACAGCGGCACACCAAAGGCCGACACCGACAGCGCACGCTCGATGGGCTCGCGCAGAAAGCGCTGCATGAGCGGCCACTGCGCCAGCATCAGCGCCAGCACCACCAGGGCGTGCCAGGGCTGGCCCCAGACCGCCAGCAGCAGCACCACCGCCGCCTGCGGCAGCAGCATCACCGCCACCGCGGTTTGCGCCGCCCGCGGGGCGCCCAGTTGAACGGGCAAGCTGGCCACGCCCATGCGCGCATCGCCGGCGATGGACTTGAAATCGTTGAGCGTCATGATCCCGTGCGCGCCCAGGCTGTAGAGCAAGGCCAGCACCAGCGAAGCCTCGCCGGGCCAGGCGCCGCCCAGCATGACGGCGGTGCCGGTGAGCCAGGCCAGGCCCTCATAGCTGAGGGCGCAGGCGGCATTGCCCCACCAGCCATTGCGTTTGAGCCGCACCGGCGGCGCGCTGTAGGCCCAGGACAGCAGCACGGCCAGGGCGCAGGCCACAAAGCCCCATGGCCCCATCAGCATGGCCCAGGCCAGCGAGAGCAGCGACCACAGCACCGCAATGGCCAGGCCCCAGCGCCCTGGCATGCGGCCCGAGGGGATGGGGCGCTGCGGTTCGTTGATGGCGTCGACGTGGCGATCAAACCAGTCGTTGACCGCCTGGCTGCTGGCGCACACCAGCGGGCCGGTCAGCACCAGGCCCAGCAGCAACAGGCCCCAGTGCTCGGACAGGGCTTGCCCCGAGGCAACCGCGCCACAGGCAAATGCCCACATGGGGGGGAACCAGGTGATGGGCTTGAGCAGCTCGGCAACCGCCGACCAGTGAGGACGATCCATGGCCTCATTCTGATCGGACAATTTAAAATGTCAACTGATATTGACACTTTTCGTGCCCAGCCCCAGAACGGGGCGGGCGGGCGGGGGCCTCAGGCGCCGGGTTCGTCGGCATCCATGATGCCAAAGCGACGCAGTTTGACGTAGAGGCTTTGCCGCGAAATGCCCAGCATTTCGGCCGCGGAAGCACGGTTGTTGTGGGTGAGTTCGAGCGCCGCCTCGATGCACATGCGCTCGATGGTGTCCACCGACTCGCCCACAATGTCCTTGATGGGGCGGCGCCCCACCAGCTGCGCCAGATCGCCCAAGGTGCCGGCCAGGCTCTGGCCCACTGGCGCGTTGGCGCCGCTGCGCCGCTGCAGGTCGCGCAGGAAAAACGCGAACATGGGCTCGGGCAGGCCCAGGTGCACCGCCGAGATCTCGACCGGCAGGGTCTGGCCCACCAGGGTCCGCACCTCGGTGGCGAAATTGCGCACCGGCAGTTGCTGGCGCAAGTTGGTGCTGAGCACGCCCCAATCGACGCCGCCGCGCTGCAACCAGCGCTCAAGCGGCTGGCCCACCACCTGCGACGAGGCGGTCAGGCCCAGCAAGGCCATGCCCTCGTCGTTGATGCGCTTGATCACGCCTTGCGGATCGGTGAGCAACCAGCCATCGGGAAAGCGCTCCATGGCCTCGGACAGCGCGGCCGAAGGACCGGTGCCCAGGGCCCCGGGTGCGCCATCGCGCGGCATCAGGCGCAGCAGAAACTGCGGCCCGCCCTCCTGGCGAAAGACCGTGGCCGACACCGTCCAGGCCGTGCTCACGCCCGGCAAATGGGCCGAGCCCATCTCGATGCGGCCCGTGGCCAGGGCCATGCGCAGCAGGGACTGGATCTCGTCCTGGCTGCTGGCGTCAAAACAATCGCGCACATCGCGGCCGGTCAGGCGCCGGTTGCCGTCGCGCCACTGGGCTTGCGCGCTGGCGTTGGCCTCCAGCACCCGCTGGCTGTTGGCATCGACCAGCAGCACCGGCTCGCTGGAGGTGTCAAAGAGCACACGGTAACGCGCCTCGATGTGGCGCAGGCGCAGGTAGTCGCGCTCCATCGACTGCTGGGTTTCCACCAGGCGGCGCTGCAAGTCGGCAATGCCTTCGAGGTCGCGGGCCAGGGCCACGCGCTGACCGCTTTTGCCCAGTGACAGCACGATGTACTGCAGCGGAACGTCGGTGCCCGAAGGCGTGGGGTGGTTGATGTGGCGCCAGCGCGGCGCTTGACCGCTGACCGATTCGCGCAACAGGTCCTCGACCTTGGGCTGGCTTTCGGGGGTGACGGTGTCGACCCAGCGACGCCCAATCCAGTGCTGGCAGCCCAGGTTCACCAAGGTGTCGCGACCGGTGGACACATCCTCAATGACACCCTGTGCGTCAAGCACCAAGGTCAGGTCCGACACGCCCGACAGAAGCTGTGCAAAGCTGGCGGAATCCAGGTCAGGTAACTTCATGACACACGGCGTGGCGGACAATGTTGGAAAGTGGAATGAATCGTCAGAATGTAGTGCTCAGTATACGCCCCGATTCGCGGGCGAACACCTGAATTTCCGGTCTTTTTCAAGGTTGGCTGCGGCAGGCATGGCGGTACTCCAGCGTGGGACATGTGGCAAAGCGCGGTGTGTCAACTCTTTTGTGTCAGTGTCATCTGACTCAGTTGTCTGACGGTCTCGTCGGCGGCGCCGCCCAACAGGTCCACGCCCAACCCCAGCAGCGACTCGCTGTGCTGCCAGGCCATGGGGCCGCCAGCCATCACGCGCAGCCCCGGATTGGGCGATTCGGCACGCAGTTGTGGGATCAGGCCCTGCAAGGCCGTCAGGTGCCGGGTGGTGCTGATGGACAGCCCCACCGCATCAAACCAGTCGCGCGCCAGCTGAACCCGCACATCGTCGCAATCGTGCGGGGTCAGGCTTTGCACACGCCAGCCCTCGCGCCGGAAAAACTCGCCCAGCATGAAGGCGCCCATGGTGTGCTGCGCTTGCGGCTCGGTGGCCAGCAACACGCTCAAGCCTTTGGGCTGGCGCAGACCCGGCGCACAGAACTCTTCTGACAACAGGTGCAGGGCGCGGTGCAGGTGGGCACTGCCCAGCGTGACCTGCGCAAAGTCCAGCTCGTCCAGGCACCAGCCCTGCCCCAGGCCGCGTGCGCAGGGCGTGATGGCATGCAAATAGATGGCCGGCAGGTCATGCCCCTGCTGCTGCCATTGGCGCACCAAGGCCAACACCGCATCGCTGCTCTCCAGGCTGGCCTGGGCCAACTGGGTGAGCAAGCGAGGCGGGAAATCCTCTGACGCTGCAAGGTCCTGCAACCAGGTGTGGGACACCCGAACCGCCTGGCCCCAGGGGGGCGGGCGGGGGGTTTGATGAGGTTCGAATCGCATGGGGGCACCGATCTCCTGGGGCATCTCAAGTGCGAAAGGCTCCCCGAGAAGAGTCGACGCAGGCACGACCTGCACACCATCTTCACAGCCCAGGTCCATGGCACAGCATGCAGTGGGGTCAGTGTGAACCCTTTTGAAGCCGCCCGACCCTAGGGAATACCCCAGTCCTGTCAACTCAATTAATCGTCAATTTATGTTGACACTATGCACCGTCAGCCGTACATTGACCTTCACCACTGGACCGAAAGGCGTTTCATGGCCACAACAGGCCCCCCAAGTTTGTACACCCCGGCGCAACGTGCCCGGCGTGACGCGACGGTCTGGACACCTGTCCAAGGGGTGTTGGCGCCGGTGCAGTTCCTGATTTTCCTGCTCAGCCTGGGCCTGGTGCTCTACAGCCTGCGCACCGGTCTGGCGCAAGACTGGGCCCTGGCCTCTGTCGTGCTCAAGACCCTGGTGCTCTACCTCATCATGATCACCGGCTGCATTTGGGAGAAGGTGGTCTTTGGCCAATACCTGTTTGCGCCGGCCTTCTTCTGGGAAGACGTGATCAGCATGGGGGTGCTGGCCTTGCACAGCGCCTACCTGTGGGTGTGGTCACAAGGCCTGTGGTCCTCCGAAGCCCAGCTCTGGCTGGCCCTGACCGCGTATGCGGCCTACGCGGTCAATGCCGCCCAATACCTGCGCAAGCTGCGCATGGCGCGCCTGCAAGGCCGGCGCCCTGCCCCGCTGGCCCCACAAGGACATTCGGCATGAGCCCCGTGATTCCCATTCGGCCCGAGGCCACCGGCTGCAGCGACGTCAAACCGCTGGTCGAGCGCGGACAGCGCGAGGTGTTTTGCGGCCTGACCGGCATCATGTGGCTGCACCGCAAGATCCAGGACGCCTTCTTTCTGGTGGTGGGTTCGCGCACCTGCGCACACCTGCTGCAGTCGGCGGCCGGGGTCATGATTTTTGCCGAACCGCGCTTTGGCACGGCCATCATCGACGAGCGCGACCTGGCCGGCCTGGCCGATGCGCAAGAAGAACTGGACCGGGTGGTGGACGAACTGCTGTCCAAGCGCCCCGGCATCCGCATGTTGTTTCTGGTGGGCTCCTGCCCCTCCGAGGTGATCAAGCTCGATCTCTCGCGCGCGGCCGAGCGTCTGGGCCAGCGGCATGCGCCGCAGGTGCGCGTGCTCAATTACTCGGGCAGCGGCATCGAGACCACCTTCACCCAAGGCGAAGACGCCTGCCTGGCCGCCCTGGTGCCGGCATTGCCCAGCACCCCAGAGGCCGGTCTGCTGGTGGTGGGCGCGCTGGCCGATGTGGTCGAGGACCAGCTGGCCCAGTTGCTCCAGCAGATGGGCGTGGGCCCCTTGGCCTTCTTCCCGCCGCGGCGCAGCACCGATTTGCCGGCCGTGGGCCCCAACACCCGCATCCTGCTGGCGCAGCCCTATCTGGCCGACACCGCCCGCGCGCTGGGCCAGCGTGGCGCGCAATGCCTGACAGCGCCCTTCCCGCTGGGCGTGGAAGGCACCACCGCCTGGCTGCAGGCCGCGGCCGAGGCCTTTGGCGTGAGCACCGAGCGCTTCGAGGCCGTGACCCGCGCCCCGCGCGAGCGCGGGCTCAAGGCCATGGCCGCGCACCGGCCCTGGCTGCAGGACAAGCGCATCTTTTTCTTTCCGGACTCGCAGCTGGAAATTCCGTTGGCGCGCTGCCTGCAGCGCGAGCTGGGCATGCAGCTGTGCGAGGTGGGCACGCCCTATCTGCACCGCCAGCACATGGCCGCCGAGCTGGCCCTGCTGCCCGCCAACACCCGCCTCTCGGAAGGCCAGGACGTGGACCGGCAGCTCACGCGCTGCCTGAACGACGCGCCCGATCTGACCGTGTGCGGCCTGGGCCTGGCCAACCCGCTGGAAGCGCAAGGCCTGTCGACCAAATGGGCCATCGAGCTGGTCTTCACCCCCATCCAGGGCTACGAACAGGCCGGCGATCTGGCCGCCCTGTTCAGCCGCCCGCTGCGCCGGCGCGAGATGCTTCGCGCCGCCCCGCTGATCCAACGCGCCGCCTAGGAAAGCCCACGATGCAACTGACGCTCTGGACCTACGAAGGACCGCCCCATGTGGGGGCCATGCGCGTGGCCACCGGCCTGCGCGACGTGCACTATGTGCTGCACGCGCCGCAGGGCGACACCTACGCCGATCTGCTGTTCACCATGATCGAGCGGCGCGGCCAGCGCCCGCCGGTGACCTACACCACCTTCCAGGCGCGCGACCTGGGCAGCGACACCGCCGAGATTTTCAAGACCGCGGTCCAGGACGCGGTGACCCGCTTCTCGCCCAAGGCCTTGCTGGTGGGGGCCTCCTGCACCGCCGAGCTGATCCAGGACGACCCGGGCGGCCTGGCCGCCGCGCTGAACCTGAGCATTCCGGTGGTGGCCCTGGAGCTGCCCTCGTACCAGCGCAAGGAAAACTGGGGCGCCAGCGAAACCTTCTACCAGCTGGCGCGCCAGCTGGTGCGCCCGCGTCAGGACCCCGCCCCCAGCAAGCCACGGCCGAGCTGCAACCTGCTGGGCCCGACGGCGCTGGGCTTTCGGCACCGCGACGACATCATCGAGATCACGCGCCTGCTGGACCAGCTGGGCATCGATGTGCAGACCGTGGCCCCCATGGGCGCGAGTGCCGAGGACGTGGCGCAGCTGGCACAGGCCGATTTCAACGTGGTGCTTTACCCCGAGACCGGGCTGGCCACCGCGCAATGGCTCGAGCGCCAGCACGGCATGCCCTACACCCGCCACGTGCCCATCGGCCTGGGCGCCACCCAGGACTTCATGCACGAGGTCTGCATGCTGGCGGGCTTGCCCCTGCCCGAGGCCCCCAAGGCACGCGCGCAGTGGTACAGCCAATCGGTGGACTCGACCTACCTGACCGGCAAGCGCGTCTTTATTTTTGGCGATGCCACCCATGCCCTCGCGGCCGCCCGGGTGGCGCGCGAGGAAATGGGGTTTGAGGTGGTGGGCCTGGGCACCTACAGCCGCGAGTTTGCGCGCGAGGTGCGCGAGTCCGCCCGCGCCATGGGCCTGCAGGCCCTGATCACCGACGACTACCTGCAGGTGCAGGAACAGATCGAGGCCTTGCAGCCCGAGCTGATCCTGGGCACCCAGATGGAGCGCCACATTGCCAAGCGACTGGGCCTGCCCTGCGCGGTCATCTCGTCCCCGGTGCATGTGCAGGACTTCCCCGCCCGCTACGCACCGCAGATGGGACCCGAGGGCGCCAACGTGATGTTCGACACCTGGATCCATCCGCTGATGATGGGACTGGAGGAACACCTGATCGGCATGTTCCGCGAGGACTTTGAATTCCACGCCGGCGCCGCGCCCTCGCACCTGGGCGGTCACGGCATGCCAGCCGCTGCCCATGCGCCCGTTCCTGCGCCCGCTGCGGCCGCAGCGCCTGCGCCCGTGCTGCCAACACCCGCCGTGCCCATCACCACCGCGGCGCCCGCCACAGCCGGCGCTCTGCCGCCCTGGAGCCACGAGGCCGAGCGCGAGCTGGGCAAGATCCCTTTCTTTGTGCGCGGCAAGGCGCGGCGCAACACCGAGCGCTTTGCCACCGAGCGCGGCCTGGCCACCATCACCGTGGAGACGCTCTACGATGCCAAAGCCCACTTCAGCCGCTGAGCGCGAGCGCGTCACCACCCCGCGCATGCGCGTGGTGCTGCTGACCATGGACCTGCACCTGGCCAGCGCCGCCAGTGGCGCGGCCGCCCGCCTGGCCCAGCGCATCCCGGGCCTGGTCTTCGAGGTGCACAGTGCCGCGCATTGGCGCGCCGATGCGCAGGCCCTGGCGAGCTGCCACCAGGCGATTGCCCAGGCCGACCTGGTGATCGTGAGCATGCTCTTCATGGAAGACCACTTCCTGCCGGTGCTCGACGCCCTGCAGGCGCGTCGCGCCCGCTGCGACGCCATGGTCTGCATCATGTCGGCCCCGCCGGTGATGGCGCTGACCCGCATGGGCAAGCTGGTCATGGGCCAGCAATCGACCGGGCTCATGGCCTTGCTGAAAAAACTGCGTCCGACCGCCAGCAAGAAAGAGGGGCAGGACCAGGGCAGCGCGCAAAACGCCGGCGCGCGCCAGATGGCGATGCTGCGTCGCCTGCCCAAGCTGCTGCGCTTTGTGCCCGGCACCGCGCAGGACCTGCGCCTGTTTTTCCAGACCATGCGCTACTGGCTGGGCGGCAGCGAGCACAACATCGAGCACATGGTGCTGGCGCTGGTGCAGCGCTATGCCATGGGCGCGCGCGAGCCGCTGCGCGCCCTGGCGCAGGCCGAAGAACCCATTGAATACCCCGAGGTGGGCCTCTACCACCCCCGACTCAAAGGCCGCATCGGCACCTCGCTGTCGCAGCTGCAAGGCCTGGGCCCGAGCGCCGATGCCCCTGCGGTGGGCCTGCTGCTGCTGCGCTCTTATCTGCTGGCGGGCAACACCGCGCACTACGACGCCGTGATCGAGGCCCTGCAATCGCGCGGCCTGCGCGTCATCCCGGCCTTTGCCAGCGGTCTGGACGCACGTCCGGCCATTGACCAGTTTTTCCGCCAGGGCGAACAGACCGGCATCCAGGCGCTGATTTCGCTGACCGGGTTCTCTTTGGTGGGCGGGCCGGCCTACAACGACGCGCAAGCGGCCAGCACCATCTTGCAGGCCCTGGACGTGCCCTATGTGGCGGCGCACCCCCTTGAATTTCAAAGCCTGGCCGAATGGGGCCAGGGCGCCCGCGGCCTGCTGCCCGTCGAGAGCACCATCATGGTCGCGATCCCCGAGCTCGACGGCTCGGTGCTGCCCATGGTCTACGGCGGCCGCGCCGGCCCTGGTGGCCAGACCTGCGAAGGCTGCGAGCGCCGCTGCGTGTTCCCGGAATCGGCACGCGAGCAGGACATGTTCACCTGCGCCGAGCGCACCGCCACCCTGGCCGACCGGGTGCAGCGCCTGGTGCGCCTGCGCCAGCGCGAGCGGGCCCAGCGCAAGCTGGCCATCGTGCTGTTCAACTTTCCCCCCAACGCGGGCAGCGTGGGCACCGCCGCCTATCTGTCGGTGTTCGAGTCGCTCTACCAGACCCTGCAGCGCCTGTCGGCGCACGGCTACCGGGTCGAGGTGCCGGCCAGCGCCGACGCGCTGCGCGAGGCGCTGCTGGGCGGCAACGCGGCACAGCACGGCACGCAGGCCAATGTGCTGGCCAGCATCGATACCGCTGACCATGTGCGGCGCGAGCCCTGGCTTGCCGAGATCGAGGCGCAATGGGGCCCGGCCCCCGGTCGTCAGCTGAGCAATGGCAACGCCCTCTTTGTGCTGGGCCTGCGCCTGGGCGAGGTGGTGGTGACGGTGCAGCCGGGCTTTGGCTACGAAGGCGATCCGATGCGCCTGATGTTCGAGAGCGGCTGCGCCCCCACCCATGCCTTCAGCGCCTTCTACCGCTGGCTGCGCGAGGACTTTTCGGCCGATGCGGTGCTGCACTTTGGCACGCACGGCGCGCTCGAGTTCATGCCCGGCAAGCAAAGCGGTCTGTCGGGCCGCTGCTGGCCCGAGCGCCTGATCGGGGCCTTGCCCAACATCTACCTGTATGCCGCCAACAACCCCTCTGAGGGCGCGCTGGCCAAGCGGCGCGGCGCGGCCACGCTGGTGAGTTACCGCACCCCCTCGATTGCGCAAGCCGGTCTGTACAAGGCCTTTGTGCAGCTCAAGCAAGGGCTCGAGCGCCTGGGCCAGCTGAGCCCGGCCGACCAAGCCGAGCGTGAGGGCCTGAGCGCCGACCTGCATGCACAGGCGCTGGCACTGGACCTGCGCGTGCCGGCGCAACACGACCCGCAGCACTGCGACTGGCTGGCCGATGTGCAGGCGCAGCTGCTGGAGCTGGAGTACGCGCTCATTCCCGAGGGCCTGCATGTGATGGGCCAGGTGCCCAGCGCCGAGCAACGCCTGCAGACCTTGCGCATCATGGCCGACGCCATGGGCCTGCCCGCCGCCGTCACCCACCCCTGGTTGCAAGCCCTGGTCGATGGCGCCGCACCGCCCCCGCCCAGCGGCCTGGATGCGGCGCAAGCGACCAGCCTCGCGCAGCTGGTGCGCACGCACACGCTGCTCGGCCAGGACCATGAAATGCAAGGCCTCCTGCACGCGCTCGACGGCGGCTACATCGCCCCGGCCCCGGGCGGCGACCTGATCCGCAACCCCGATGTGCTGCCCACCGGGCGCAACCTGCTTGGGCTCGATCCGCTGCGCCTGCCCTCGGCCTACGCCGTGGCCGACGGCCGCCGCCAGGCCGAGCGCCTGCTGGCGCGCCACCTGCAGGACAAGGGCGAGCTGCCCGAGAGCATCGCGATGGTGCTGTGGGGCACCGACAACCTCAAGAGCGAGGGCGGACCGCTGGCGCAGGCCCTGGCCCTGATGGGCGCGGCACCGCGCTTTGACCACTATGGCCGACTGGCTGGGGCCACGCTGATCCCGCTGGCCGAGCTGGGGCGCCCGCGCATCGACGTGGTGATCACCCTCTCGGGCATCTTCCGCGACCTGCTGCCCATGCAGATCCGGCTGCTGGCCGAGGCCTGCCACCTGGCGGCCAGTGCCGAGGAAGCGCCCGAGCAGAACTTCATCCGCAAGCACGCGCTGGCCTTTGTGGCCGAGCATGGCGGCGACCTCGAGACCGCATCGCTGCGCGTCTTTGGCAATGCCGAAGGGGCGTACGGCGCCAATGTGAACCACCTGGTGGACGCGGGCTGCTGGGAGCAGGAAAACGAATTGGGCCAGGCCTTCACCCAGCGCAAAGGCTTTGCCTACGGTCGCGACGGCCACCCGCGCCGCCATGCCGCGCTGCTGCAAAGCGCGCTGGCCAATGTGGCGCTGACCTACCAGAACCTCGATTCGGTCGAGCTGGGCGTGACCAGCATCGACACCTATTTCGACACCCTGGGCGGCATCAGCCGCGCGGTCTTGCAGGCCAAGCATGCGCGCGACGGCGACGCCGCCAGCGCGCCCCCGGTCTACATCGGCGACCAGACCCAGGGCGAGGGCGTGGTTCGCAGCCTGACCGAGCAGGTGGCCCTGGAGACCCGCAGCCGCATGCTCAACCCCAAGTGGCACGAGAGCATGCTGCAGCACGGCTACGAAGGCGTGCGCCAGATCGAGGCGCACCTGACCAACACCATGGGCTGGTCGGCCACCACCGGCCAGGTCCAGCCCTGGGTGTACCAGCAGTTGGCCCAGACCTTCATGCTGGACCCCGCCATGCGCGAGCGCCTGGCCCGTTTGAACCCAACGGCTTCGGCCAAGTTGGCCCACCGCTTGCTGGAGGCCTCGCGCCGCCAGTTCTGGCAACCCGACGCCGCCACGCTGCAAGCCTTGCAGAACGCCGGCGCCGAACTTGAGGACCGCCTTGAAGGCGTCCAGGAAGGACTCCCAGCATGATGGAAACCACCATGGTCCCGGTCAGCGATCTGCGCCGACCCAAAGCCCCCCCCGATGGCGAGGGCAGCATGCAGGTGCAGCTCGACCCGGGCGTGCGCATCGGCAATGCCAAGGTCTTTGCCGTCTACGGCAAGGGCGGCATTGGCAAAAGCACCACCTCGAGCAACCTCTCGGTGGCCTTCAGCAAACTGGGCAAGCGCGTGCTGCAAATCGGCTGCGACCCCAAGCACGACTCGACCTTCACGCTGACCAAAAAGCTCATGCCCACGGTCATCGACGCCCTCGAGGCGGTGGACTTTCACGCCGAGGAGTTGCGCCTCGATGACTTTGTCTTCAAGGGCTACAACGGCGTGATGTGCGTGGAAGCGGGCGGGCCGCCTGCGGGCACGGGCTGCGGCGGCTATGTGGTCGGCCAGACCGTCAAGCTGCTCAAGGAGCACCACCTGCTCGAGGACACCGATGTGGTGATTTTTGACGTGCTGGGCGACGTGGTCTGCGGTGGCTTTGCGGCCCCGCTGCAACACGCCGACCGCGCGCTGATCGTCACCGCCAACGACTTTGACTCGATCTTTGCCATGAACCGCATCGTGCAGGCGATTGGCGCCAAGTCCAAGAACTACAAGGTGCGCCTGGGCGGGGTGATTGCCAACCGCAGCGACGCCACCGACCAGATCGACAAGTTCAACGCCGTCACCGGCCTGCGCACGCTGGCGCACTTTCCGCTGCTCGACGAGATCCGCAAGAGCCGCCTGTCCAAGTCGACCCTGTTTGAGCTGCCCGACGCCCCGGCGGTCAAGGCGGTGCAGGACGAGTACCTGCGCCTGGCCGCCCAGCTGTGGGCTGGCGGCGATCCGCTGCCCGCCATCCCCATGAAGGACCGCGACATTTTTGACCTGCTCGGCTTTGATTGAGGCCACCACCCCCACCATGCTCAGCTCCTCTTACGAACAACGCCGCAGCCAGATCGAGCATTACTTCGATCGCACCGCCGCCCAGGCCTGGGCGCGCCTGACCTCGGACGCGCCGGTGGGCCGCATCCGCGCCACGGTGCGCGCGGGCCGCGACCAGATGCGCCAGACCCTGCTGTCCTGGCTGCCCGAGGACATGCGGGGCCTGCGCCTGCTCGATGCCGGTTGCGGCACCGGGGCGCTGGCCCAGGTGGCCGCGCAGCGCGGCGCGCAGGTGGTGGCCATCGACATCTCGCCCACGCTGGTGCAGCTGGCCGCCGATCGCCTGGCGGCCGAGCAGCCGCACCTGGTGGGCCAGGTGCACTTTGCCGCGGGCGACATGCTCGACGCGGCACTGGGCGACTTTGACCACGTGGTCTGCATGGACTCGCTGATCCATTACGACACCGCGCACATTGCGCAGGCGCTGGCTCAGCTGGCGCCACGCACCCGGCGCAGCATGCTCTTTACCTATGCCCCGCGCACGCCGCTGCTGGCGCTGATGCACCGGGTGGGCCGCCTGTTCCCGCGCAGCGACCGCTCGCCCGCGCTCTCGCCGGTGGCCACCGATGCGCTGGCCGCGCAGCTGCAGGCGCAGGCCGCGCTCTCGAGCTGGCGCGATGGCCGCTCGGCGCGCATCTCGCAGGGCTTCTACACCTCGCAAGCCTGGGAGTGGCACCGTCCATGAAACGCTGGCTGCTGGCCCCCCGCTGGATGACCGCCATGGGCACCCGCTTCATGCCCTTTGCGGACGCCGCCTCGCCCGAGCTGCCGCTGGCGCGGCTGCTGCGCCTGGCGCTCTTTCAGGCGGTCATCGGCATGGTCACCGCGCTCTTGGTGGGCACGCTCAACCGGGTCATGATCGTCGAGCTGCAGGTGCCGGCCTGGTGGGTCGCGCTGGCGGTGGCCATCCCGATGGTGTTTGCGCCGCTGCGCACCCTGATCGGCTATGGCAGCGACACGCACCCCTCGGCGCTGGGCCTGCGCCGCATTCCCTATCTGTGGACCGGCAGCCTGCTGCTCTTTGGCGGGCTGGCGGTCATGCCCTTTGCGCTGCTGCTGCTGTCCGAGGCCGAACCGTCCACCCTCTGGCTGGGCCGCCTGGGGGCGGGCCTGGCCTTCATGATGGTGGGCGCAGGCCTGCAGATCACGCAGACCGCCGGCATGGCCCTGGCCAGCGACCTGGCCCCGGCCGACAAGCGCCCCCGCGTGGTCGCGCTTTTGCACACCATGCTGCTGCTGGGCCTGGTGGTCAGCAGCACGCTCTACGGGGTCGTGCTGGCCGATTTCAGCCCGGTGCGCCTGATCCAGGTGATCCAGGGCTCGGCCGCGCTGGTGCTGGTGCTCAACCTGCTGAGCCTGTGGAAGCAGGAGGCGCGCGGCGCCAAACGCGGCCGCCGCAGCGCGGGCGGTTTCTCGGCCAGCTGGCGCGAGCTCATGGGCCTGCCGCGCATGCGCCGTTTTTTGTGGACCGTGGGCCTGGGCTCCATGGCCTTTGGCATGCAGGACATCGTGCTCGAGCCCTATGGCGCCGAGATCCTGGGCCTGAACGTGGGCGAGACCAGCGCCCTGACCGCGCTGACCGCGGTGGGCGCCATGGTGGCCTTTGGCCTGTCGGCGCGCTGGCTCACCCGTGGGGCCGACGCCTGCCGGGTGGCCGCGCTCGGGGTGGTGCTGGGCCTGCCGGCCTTTGCCTGCGTGATCTTTGCCGCGCCGCTGCAAGCGCCCATGCTCTTTCGCCTGGGGGTGGCCCTGATTGGCTTTGGCTCGGGCCTGTTTGCCGTGGGCATGCTGGTGACGGCCATGTCCTTTGACAACGCCCGCCTCTCGGGCCTGGTGCTGGGCACCTGGGGCGCGGTGCAAGCCACCAGCACCGGGGCGGCCATGGCCCTGGGGGGCGCGCTGCGCGACAGCGTGGCCAGCCTGGCGCAAGCCGGCGCCCTGGGTTCGGTGCTGAACTCGCCGGTCACCGGCTACAGCGTCGTCTACCACCTCGAAATCTACTTGTTGTTCGTGGTGCTCATCGCCCTTGGCCCGCTGCTGCGGCGCGCTCGGGCTTCGGGCCCCCCCGCCGCTTCGCCGGCTTCCCGATTTGGCCTGGCAGAGCTGCCGGGCTGACCCCATTTCAAAGGAGTGTGACCATGGAAACAGGCGCCATTACCCAGTACGTCGACGTGGCCCAGATCGTGTTGTATCTGTTCTGGGCGTTCTTCGCCGGCCTCATCTACTACCTCGTGCGCGAGAACCACCGCGAGGGCTACCCGATGGACCCGGGCCGCGAGAACGGCCCACGGGTCGAGGGCTGGCCGCCCGTGCCCAGCCCCAAGGCCTTCAAGACCATGGACGGCCACACCTACCTCTCGCCCGATCTGCAGCGCCCCGATGGTGAGTACCATGCGGCCCCCATGCACCGCTTCAACGGTGCCCCCCTGGAGCCAGTCGGCGATCCGCTGCTCGCCGGTGTGGGCCCGGGCGCCTGGGCCATGCGCGCCGACCATCCCGATGCCGATGCGCACGGGCAGCCCAAGATCGTGCCCCTGCGTGTGGCCAGCGACCACGGGGTGGCGCAAAAAGACATCGACCCGCGTGGCCTGCCCGTCTACGGCGCCGATGGCGAGGTGGCCGGCATCGTGACCGACCTCTGGGTCGACCGCATGGAAATGATGTTCCGCTACCTGGAGGTCGAGCTCAGCGGCACCGGCCACCATGTGCTGCTGCCGGTGACCTTTGCCCGCATCAAGCGCGATGGCATCCGGGTGCACGCCATCCTGGCCCACCAGTTCGCCAATGTGCCCACGACCCGCTCGCCCGAGCAGATCACGCTGCTTGAAGAAGAGAAGGTCACCGCCTACTTTGGCGCCGGCACCCTGTACGCCACCCCCGAGCGCCAGGAGCCGATTCTGTGAAGGCCGTCAACGTCACCCCGACCCACGAGCACGAGTGGGAGGCCGCTCCCGGCCTGCCGGCCCCGCTGCCGGCGGGCGAGGTGGTGTTGTGGCAAGGCGCGCCCGACTGGCGCGCGCTGGCCCGCCATGCCTTCCATGTGCGCAAGATCGCGGCCTACTTTGGCCTGATGCTGGCCCTGCAAGGCACGCACCTGCTGGCCGATGGTGCCAGCGGCGGTGACCTGTGGCGCCCGCTGTCGGTGAGCCTGCTCACCGCCGCGCTGGCGCTGGGCATGCTCACGGGCGTGGCCTGGTTTGCCGGCCGCACCGCGCTCTACACCCTCACCGACCGGCGTGTGGTGATGCGCATCGGCATGGTGCTGACGCTCACCTTCAACCTGCCCTACAAGCGCATTGCCGCGGCCAGCCTGCGCCAATACGCCAGCGGCGCGACCGACATCGCGCTCAAGCTCTATCCGCAAGACCGCATCGGCTGGTTCCACCTGTGGCCGCATCAGCGTGCCTGGCAGCTGCGCCACCCCGAGCCCACCTTGCGTTGCCTGCCCGATGGCGAGGCCGTGGGCCGCCTGCTGATGCAGCAATGGCAACGCGTGCACGCCGGTGAGGCGGTGATCACCGCCGACCCCCACCCAGCCAAGCCGACCCCGCCCCGGGCACGCCCGGCGAGCACGCCGTCGGCCGCGCCGCAACAAGGCATCCCCGCATGAGCACCGCCAGCCGCAGCTTGCACACCGCCCTGCCCGCACCCGTGCGGCTGCTGGGCAGCTTGCTGCTGCTGGTGCTGCTGGCCGTGGGCCTGGCGCGCTGGCAGGGCCTGGCCCTGCACACCGAAGACGCCCCCACCGCCTGGCAGCGCGAGCTGCGCTTTGCCGACGGACCCGCGGGCGAGGTGCTGGTGCACGACGCACACAGCGGCGCTACGGTGGCGCGTTTTGAAGGCGAACAAGGCTTTGTGCGCGGCACCCTGCGCGCCCTGGCGCGCGAACGCGCCCGCCGCGGCCTGGGCCGCGACGCCCCGCTGCAATTGCGCGCCCTGGCCGATGGGCGCCTGATCCTGGCCGACCCCAGCACCGGCGAGCGCATTGGCCTGGAGGCCTTTGGCAGCCAGAACCTGGCGGTGTTTGCGCGCCTGCGCCCGGCCCCCTGAATTGACGACAACCGACCCGAAGGACCCTGCCATGAGCCCCACGATGGTGACCCAGATCGAAAACGCCAAAGACGCCAACGCCAAGGCGGTGCACAGCGACATGCTGGCCCCGCGCTTCTACACCACCGACTTTGCCGCACTTGACCGGCGGGACCTCTCGCCGGTGCGCGCCGAGTGGGACGTGATGATGGCCGAGTACCAAGGCGACAACAACCACGACCACTTCCAGCGCGACGAGGCGTTTGCGCAAGAGGTCGAAAGCGGCATGGCCACGCTCTCGCCCGAGATGCGGCAGGAGTTTCTGGACTTTCTGGTCAGCTCGCTGACCTCGGAATTCTCGGGCTGCATCCTGTACAACGAGATCCGCAAGAATGTGCAGAACCCCGACATCAAGCAGCTGATGACCTATCTGGCGCGCGACGAATCGCGCCACGCGGGCTTTATCAACCAGTCGCTGCGCGACTTCAAGCTGGGCACCGACCTGGGCAACCTCAAGCAGACCAAGAAGTACACCTTCTTCAAGCCCAAGTACATCTACTACGCCACCTACCTGTCCGAGAAGATTGGCTACGCGCGCTACATCACCATCTACCGCCAGCTCGAGCGTCACCCCGAGAAGCGCTTCCACCCCATCTTCCGCTGGTTCGAGCGCTGGTGCAACGACGAGTTCCGCCACGGCGAATCCTTTGCCCTGATCATGCGGGCCCACCCCCACCTGCTCAAGGGCGGCAACCGCCTGTGGATCCGCTTTTTCCTGCTGGCCGTGTACGCCACCATGTATGTGCGCGACCACAAGCGACCCATGCTGCACGAGTCGATGGGCCTGGACTCCACCCAGTACGACTACGAGGTGTTTCGCATCACCAACGAGATCACCCGCCAGGTCTTCCCGCTGGCGCTGGACACCGACCGCCCCGCCTTCCGCGCCGGGCTGGAGAAACTGTTCGAGATTGCGCAGGCCCACGAAGCGGCCAAGGTGCGCGGCGGCCTGCTGGGCAAGCTGGCCCAGGGCTGGCACGCCAGCCGCGCCGCGCTGTGCTTTGCACGCCTGTACCTGATGCCGGTGATCGAGCAAGACCTCACGCCCGAGGTTCGCCTCGCGCCGAGCTGGTAAGGCCCGCGATGCGCGATGCTGCCCTCGCGGCCCTGGCCGCCGCCATGTTCTGGTGGTTGGGCACCGGTGTGATCCTCTGGCTTGACCGCCGCCCCGCGCGCAGCTTCCGCTGGAGCATGGGGCTGTGGAGCGGTCTGGGGGTGCTCAGCCTCTGGGGCGTGTGGACCAGCATGCAGGATGTGAGCGTGGGCATGGCCTATCTGGGCTTTGCCAGCGTGATCGTGATGTGGGGCTGGCACGAGCTGGCCTTTCTGACCGGCTGGCTGACCGGTCCGCGCCAGCGCCCGCTCTCGGCGGGGGCCCGTGGCTGGCAGCGCTTTTCCGAGTCGGCACAAGCCGTGCTCTGGCACGAGCTGGCCTTGCTGGCCAATCTGGGGCTGCTGTGGTGGCTGCAGTCGGGCCAGCCCAACCATGTGGCCTTGTGCACCTTTGCCTTGTTGTGGTGCATGCGCCTGTCGGCCAAGCTCAATCTGTTTTTTGGGGTCGCCCAAAACGGCGCGCAATACCTGCCCCCGCACCTGGCCTACCTGGCCAGTTACTTCCGGCATCGCCGCATCACCCCCTGGTACGTGCTGTCGCTCAGCAGCGCCACCGTGCTGTGGCTGTGGCTGATCTGGCAAGCCCAGCAAGGTGCGGTCGCGGTGAGCACCGGCTGGGTGCTGCTGGCCACGCTGCTGGGCCTGGCCATTGTGGAGCATCTGATGATGGTGCTGCCCTGGCCGCTTGAAAAACTCTGGGGCTGGGCCCTGGGCCAACCGGCGGCCGCGCCGCTGGGAACCAAACCATGAACGCGTTTCGCACCGATGAGCGCTTGCTGGCCCCTGCGGCCAGCGCCCCCCCGGCCAGCGGCCCCCTGGCCCTGGTCGTGGGCAGTGGTTTTGGCGGCCTGGCCGCCGCCATCCGCCTGAGCGTGATGGGCTACCGGGTCCAGGTGCTCGAGAAGAACGAAGCCCCCGGGGGCCGCGCCTGTGCCTTTTCGCAAGACGGCTTTGTCTTTGACGCCGGCCCGACCATCATCACCGCGCCCTTTTTGCTCGAAGAGCTGTGGGCCCTGTGCGGCCGCCGCTTTGCCGACGATGTGACGCTGGTGCCCATGGACCCGTATTACCGGGTGCGCTTTGACGATGGCACCCACTTTGACTACAACGGCGACCCCGAGCACATGCGGCGCGAGGTGGCGCGGTTTTCACCCGACGACGTGGCCGGCTACGAGCGCTTCATGGACGAGGCCGAGCTGTGCAAACGCCTGGGCTTTGAGGGCATGGGCGCCGTGGCCTTTGACCGCTTTGGCGACCTGCTCAAGGCCATTCCCGACTTTTTGCGCATGGGCGCCTGGCGCAGCATCCACGCGCGGGTCTCGCGCCACATCCGCAACGAGAAATTGCGCACGGTGCTGAGCTTTCACCCCTTGCTGATCGGCGGCAACCCGTTTTCGGTCACCGCCGCCTACGCCCTCATCAACGCGCTCGAGCGCACCTGGGGCGTGCACTCGGCGCTGGGCGGCACCGGCGCCATCGTGCGCGGCATGGTGGACCTGCTGGCCGAACGTGGGGTGCCCGTGCGCTGCAACACCCCGGTGCGCCGCATCCGCATCGAGGGCGGCCGCGCCGTGGGCGTGGAGCTCGAAGGCGGCGAGCAGATCGACGCCGCGCTGGTGGTGAGCAATGGCGACACCGCCTGGACCTACCGCCACCTGGTCGATCCAGCGCACCGCAAGGTCTGGACCGACCGCAAGATCGAGGGGGGCCGCTACTCGATGGGCCTCTTCGTCTGGTACTTTGGCACCTCGCGCCGCTACGAGGACGTGCCGCACCACATGCTGGTGCTGGGCCCGCGCTACAAGGGCTTGCTGCACGACATCTTCAAGCGCCACCACCTGTCGGACGATTTCAGCCTCTACCTGCACCGGCCCACCGCCACCGACCCGAGCGTGGCCCCACCCGGCTGCGACACCTTCTACGCCCTGTCGCCGGTGCCGCACCTTGACAGCGGCACCGACTGGGCGCAAGAGGCCCCGCGCTACCAGGCGCGCATTGCCCAGGCCCTGGAGGACAGCGTGCTGCCCGGCCTGCGCGAGCACCTGGTGACCTCGCACATCCGCACCCCGCAAACCTTTCATGACCGCCTGTGGTCGTACAAGGGCGCGGGCTTTGGCCTGGAGCCCCTGCTCACGCAAAGCGCGTGGTTTCGTCCGCACAACCGCAGCGAGGACATCCCCGGCCTCTACATGGTCGGCGCTGGCACCCACCCGGGCGCGGGCGTGCCGGGCGTGCTGATGTCGGCCAAGGCCTTGCAAACCGTGATCCCTGCCGTCCATGGATAAAGTCCCCCCCCACGCCGATCTGCAAGCCTGTGTCGCCATGATGCAGGGCGGCTCGCGCACCTTTTTTGCGGCCAGCCGGCTGCTGCCCCCCCGGGTGCGCGCCGCGGCCATTGCGCTGTATGCCTTTTGCCGCGTGGCCGACGACCTGGTCGACGAGGCCCAGCCCGGCGACCAGGCGCCGCTGGTGCAGCTGCGCGAGCGCCTGGACCTGCTGTACGCCGGCACCCCGCTGGACCATGTGGAAGACCATGCCCTGTGCCTGGTGGTGCAGCAGCATGCCCTGCCGCGCCCCCTGCTGGACGCGCTGATCGAGGGCTTTGCCTGGGACGCCAGCGGGCGCCAGTACGAGACCCTGGAGGAGGTGCACGCCTACGGGGCCCGCGTGGCCGGCAGCGTGGGCGCGATGATGTGCTGGATCATGGGGCCGCGCGACGCCGCCACCCTGGCGCGCGCCTGCGAGCTGGGCGTGGCCATGCAGCTGACCAATATTGCGCGCGATGTGGGCGCCGATGCCGCTCTGGGGCGGATCTACCTGCCGCGCCAGTGGCTGCGCGAGGCAGGTCTGGACCCCGAGGCCTGGCTGGCCCAAGCGCAGTTCGACCCGCGCCTGGGTCAGGTGATCGAGCGCTTGCTGCAAGAGGCCGATCGGCTCTATGCCCGGGGTCATCAGGGGGTGGCCGCCCTGCCCCCGGACTGCCGCGCCGCCATCCTGGCCGCCAGCCTGATCTACGCCGACATTGGCCAGCAATTGCGCCGCGAGGGCCTGGACTCGGTGCGCCAGCGCACCGTGGTGAGCACCGCGCGCAAGCTGGTGCTGCTGGCCAGCGCCTGGACCCAGGCCCGCTTTGTCTACCTGCCCGAGCACCCGGCCCCGGCCCTGCCCGCCATCGAGCCCTTGGTGCAGGCCTGTCTGCAAGAGACTCGCCGCGCCGAAGCGGCCAAGGCCTTTTTCCCCAATCGGGCGATGCCGCAGCGCGTGTCCTGGATGCTGGAATTGTTCGAGCGACGGGAACACGAGCGCCTGCAGCGCCGCGCCCGCGCGCACTAAGGCCCGCCCCGGCATCGGGCCCCGTCCAAGCTCAGCAGGGCGCGGCGGCCGCGCCCCGATCGATGGACCCCCGCAGGGGTCCAGCGGTTTAGGCTGCCACCGCCTGCTGCAAGGCATCCACCAGGGCCTGCGCACGGGCCGGATCGACCGCGTACATCGCATAGCGCGCCTGCGCGGTGTGCACCCGCACGGTGTGGCCGTAGCGGCCCCGCTCGGCCTCGACGCGCTGCACCGCGCTGCGCGGCAGGCTGTCGACCGACATGCGGTCGCGCTGACCGAGCATCACCAGGCGGTTCTCGTCGAGCACCCACACGCCGCGGCCGCCCTGGACCACCCGGCCAATGGCCATGGCCTGGGCTTGGTCGGCGCGCAGCCCCAGTGCTTGCAGGCGGGATTGCTCGCCCTCGGTGAGCGGACCGTCGGCGTAGGGGTTGGCGCCTTCGATCAGGATTTCCATCAGGGCTTCGCCGTGGATCAGGGAATTGAGCATGGTGTGTATGCGTGGGTCAAACGAACAACAGCGACAAGGCGACGCCAACTTGCGCCACCTGGTCGCCGACAAACGCGGATGGGGGTGGGGCCCGCCAGGGCCCGGGACATCACTTGCGTGGGCGGTTGAGCCAATTCGCCAACACGAACAGGCAGAAGACCACGAACATGATGAAGATGACAGTTTTGATTTCCATGGTCGTCTCCTGTGAATTGGACGGTCGATTCAGGGTCGCCTTCAGGCATTGTGCCCAAGGTGGGATGGGGGGGTGGCGGGCAAGGTCATCAGGGGCCGCACCAGCAACAGGGTCAGCAAGAGCAGGATCAGCTCCAGGCCGTACACCACCGAGTAGGCCGCCAGATTGGGCAGGAACCACTGCAGGCCATCGCGCAGCAGTCCTCCCAAGGCCAGGGCCAGGCCACCAGCGCTGGCCTGCACCGCGCCCCAGGCGCCCAGGGCCAGGCCAGCGCGGTCGGGCGGTGCCGAGCGCATGGTGGCGGTCAGGGTGCCGTGGCCGAACAAGCCGCCGCCCAGGCCAATCAGGAACACCCCGGTGGTGAACACCGCCACCGATTGCAGGGGCGAGGCCAGCATGACCAGGGCAAAAGCGGGCACGCCCACGGCCAGGCCCCAGGCGGCCATGCGCAGCGGATCCGCCCCACGCGAGAGGACGCGCGAGGCCCAGGCAAACCCCGCCAGGCCCCCCAGGGCCAGGGTGGCGGTCAGCAAGGTGGTGTCGCTGACCGACATGGCCAGCACCTCGCCACCATAGGGCTCGAGCAACACGTCTGCCATGGCAAAGGCCATGGTGCCCAGGGCCAGCACCCACAGGCGGCGCTGCACCTGTGGCATGCCGCCAAAGGCGCGCCAGGCCTGGCCAAAGGTTTCGGGCACCGGGGTGCCGGGGCGGCGCTGACGGCTGCGCGGCTCCTGCTTCCACAGGGCCACCACGTTCAGCACCAGGGTGATGATGGCGGCGGCCTGCACCGCCTGCACCAGGCGGCCCGGCGTGTAGTCCGACAGCCAATGGCCAAACAGCAAGGCGCTGGCCACCATGCCCACCAGCAGCATGACGTACATCAGCCCCACCACCTGGGGGTGTTTGTGCTCGGGCGAGAGGTCGGTGGCCAGGGCCAGGCCCGCGGTCTGCACCATGTGCATGCCAGCGCCCACCAGCAAGAAGGCCAGCCCAGCGCCCAGCTGCCCCACCCAGGCGGGGGCCTGCGCCGACTGGCCGGCACCGGCCAGCACCAGCAGCGCAAACGGCATGATCGAAAACCCACCGAACTGCAGCAGGGAGCCCATCCAGATGTAGGGCACGCGGCGCCAACCCAGCTCGCTGCGGTGGTGGTCGGAGCGAAAACCGATGAAGGTGCGCAAGGGCGCCACCAGCACGGGCAGCGCCACCATGACCGAGACGACAAAGGCGGGCACGCCCAGCTCGACGATCATGACGCGGTTGAGGGTGCCGACCAGCATGACCATGGCCATGCCAACCGAGCATTGAAACAGGGCCAGTCGCAACAGCCGGGGCAGCGGCATCTCGGCGCTGGCGGCATCGGCGAAGGGCAAAAAACGGGTCCCCACGCGTTGCCACATGGTTTTCCAGGAAGCGGTGGAGCTGCGCATCACAGATTGGGGGTCACCACAGGAGAGGACCGCGGGCCTTGGCCCGCAGTCCTCGTCTCAAGGCGTCCCTATTTTTTGGGCGCGGCCGCGTCAGCTGCCACAGCAGCTGCCACAACCTTGGGCTTGCCATTGAGAAAGTCCTTCACCCAGGTGGTGTTCATCGTCAGCGCCAGGTGCACGCTGAACGAGGAAATCGCCACTGCTGCGATGAAGATCGGGATACCCACCGAGGGCTTGACGACGCACCACATTTTGCCGTAGATCATGATGGTGTCCCCTTCACTTGAGCCAGGGTGAGTAGATATAGGCCAGCAGATGGGCCACGGCAGCAATCATGCCGAAGATCTGCGTGCCCTGGATGAGATTGCGGTGAATCTCTTCCGATTCGGCCTCCGTCAGTCCGGTGGGCCAGACCTTGTCTTTATCAGACATGGTGTTCTCCTTGAAAGAAGACGTGCACAGCCCGCACGAGGGCATCCAAGGCCGGGCGACCCTGAATTGGGGGGATCGCCGGCGCACAGGCGCCAGCCGATCGAAGGGGGGGATGGTCAAGGTGTCGCATCGCGCTCATGTCGCCCACCTGGGCATGCGAAAAGGCAGCATGGCCTGCACCACCGGCTGCACCAGCCGGGGCACCGACAAGGTCTCGTGAAAACAGCGCAGCGTTTGCCCGCCGTGCGGCACGGCCAGCATGGCGCGCTGGTAAAACGGGGTGTCCTCGAGCTGATGCGCCACCTGCACAGGCTGCTGGCTGCGCATGCGGCGCGACAAGCGCCAGGCGGTGCGCGGCAAGGCCTGCACCGGGGGCACCGGCACCTCGCGCGCCTGGCCCTGGCGGTCAAAGCGCAGCGACAGGCAGTGCGAGCGCCCGGGCCATTGCAGGTCGTAGTGCACCAGGGTGCTGCCATCGGGCAGGCGCATGCGCGACCAGTCCCAGGTCTTGAAGGCGGCCTCGACCGGCTCGTCGCCCTCGTTGCTGTCCACATAGGCCTGGCCTTGCCAGCGCAGCTGCGGGGCGTCCAGCGCCACCTCGATGCGCGCGCTCGGGGCAATCGGCCCCCAGCGGTGGTGGCCTGCCGCATCGAGCGACCAGACCTGGCGCGACAGCGCCTCGGGCCAGATGCGGATGCGGCCGCGCACGCGGCGCGGCAGGGGCACCGCGCACTCGTCGATCTCGATGTTCAGGCACTGGCCGTCCCAGTGCAGTTGGCTCGGGCCAATGGCCAGGGTGTCGGCCGAACGCGCCAGGTCACCGGCACCGCGCTCGGTCATGCACCAGCGCCCAGCGCCCGGGCTGTACAGGGCCACGTTGAGCGCGCAGTGGCGCTCTGGGTTGGCCGCGCCACGGCGGCGCGCCCTGGCGTAGTAGGGGGAGAAGACGCTGCCCACAAAGGCAATCAGCGTCAGGCCGTGGCGTCCGTCGTCGCTCATGGCATCGACATACCACCAGAGATAGCCACCGGGCGGGACCGCCTGGTCAAAACGCGGCTGCCCAGCATCACCTCGGCCGCCAGCTGGCCCGAGAGGCTGGCCATCGGCACCCCCGGTCCCGGGTGCACGCTGCCCCCAGCCAGGTACAGGCCGCGGATCGGCGTTCGCGATCCCGGCCGACGAAAAATCCCCGTCCATCCATGCGTGGCCTGGCCATACAGGGCGCCCCCCGAGGCCGCAAAGCGCTGGTGAAAGTCCTGTGGCGAACGCCGGCGAACACAGGCCGCCTCGGGCTGCAGTCGCAAGCCCAGATCGGCCAGAAAACGAAACACCTGGTTCTGGCATGCGTCGAGCTCCTTGTCGGTCCACCCTGCCCCATCGCCCACGGCCGGGGCATTGATCAGCGCCAGGGCGCGCTCGGGAGCGCCCGGCGTCCGTTCGCCCGGTCGGTCCTGCGCACACAGGTACACCGTCGGGTTCTGGGGAAGTCGAGAATGTTGAAAAATATCGCTGAACTCCGCCGCATAGTCGGCGCAGAAAAACACGTTGTGCCGCTCCAGGGCCACGCCCTCCAGCGGGGTGTTCAGGGCCCAGGTCATGGCCGAGAGGGCACGCGGCGGCGCGTGCGCCGGCACCGCCGCCTGCGCGGGCTCGCCCAGCAAGCCGCTGCGCAGGGCAGCCGCCTCGCCGTTGAAGAGCACCTGCTCGGCCGGCAGCACCTCGCCGTCGTCCAGCTGCACCCCCTGCACCTGGCCATCGCGCACCAGGATCTGGCGCACGCCGATGCCCATGCGCAGTTGCGCGCCCTGCTCGCGTGCCAGCCGCGCCAGCAGATCGGCCAGGGCCTGCATGCCGCCGTCAATGCTCCAGACGCCGTCCATCTCGACCTGGGCCACCAGCATCAAGGTGGCGGGGGCCTGCCAAGGCGACGAGCCGCAATAGGTGGCATAGCGGGCAAAGAGCTGGCGCAGGCGCGGGTCGGCAAACTCGTGCTGCATCTGCTGCCAGAGGGTCCGCATGGGCCCCAGTTGCGCCAGCGTGCCCAGGCCGCGCAGCCCCATGCGGGTCACCAGCTGCCAGGGATTGGGGCGCGGGGCGCGCATGAAGGGCCCCTCCAAGGTGTCGTAAATCTGGCGCGTGCGGGCGCAAAAGCGGCGAAAGCGCTGCGCCTCGGCCCCACCGGCCCAATCGGCAATCGCGGCCTCGCTTTGCTCGGCATCGGCAAACAGGTCCAGCTGGCTGCCGTCGGGCCAGAAGTGGCGCGCCAGCACCGACAGGGGTTGCAAGCGCAGATGGTCTTCGAGCCGCGTGCCCACGCTGCGCAGCAGGGCGTCGAACACCCAGCGCATGGTGAAGACCGTGGGCCCGCTGTCAATGGCGGCGCCGTGAACCCATTGGGTGTGAAGTTTGCCGCCCGGGGCATGCGCGCGCTCGATCACCGTGACCCGGTGGCCCTCGTGCGCCAGGCGCAAGGCGGCCGACAGACCGGCCATGCCGGCCCCGATCACAATGGTCTGGCGGGGTTCAGCCATGGGCGAGCTCCGACCAGCCCAGGCTGTTGCCAAAGGATTGCGCACGCCACTGCCCGGCCATGCGCAGCACGCGCAGGTGCACAAACAGCGACTCCGAAAAAAAGCCATGCCGCCAGGCCGCCTGGCTGGCGATCTGGTGCGCGCCCTCGCGCGCATAGCGGTGCATGGCGGCCTCGTCCTGCCACAGGCTGAAGGTGCACTGGCGCAGCAGCGGGGCCTCGCCCAGGCCCATGGCCAGCTGGCAGCCCTCGGCCTGGTCCAGGCTGGCTTGCGCGGCCGGCGCATAACGCCAGAAGGCCGCGGCCTTGGCCGGGTGGATGCTGGCGCGCGTGATGACGGCCAGCGGTGCGTGGGTGGGTGCCGGCGGCAGGCGCTGCTGCCAGGCCTGGCTGATCTGCTGGCTCGGCGCGTCCGAGGGGCCCCAGGGCTGCTGGTCCCACAGGCCGCGCGCGGACGTGATGGCCAACACCCCGGCCCAGCATTCACGGGCACGTTCGCGGTAGGCCCGCACCTGTTCGCTGTGCAAAAAATCCAGGGCGCTGTCGGTGTCCTCAAAACGGCACAGCAGGCCCTGGTGCGTGGCACTCGGGCGCAGCGTGAAGCCGCCGTTGTGCCCGCTGCCCATGACCTTGGCGCTGAGCAGGCCGGGCACGGCGCGCCAGGCCGATGGCCCCGCCACCAGGCGCATCCAGCCCCAGCTGCGGTGCGCCTTGCGAAAATCCACCAGCACCGCCACCACCACCGAGGCCAGTGCGTTGCCGGAGGACTTGAGTTTGTCCATGACCGTGGGGATTTCGGTGATGACGGCCATGGGGGGATTGGCGATTACTTGCTGGCCACAGGGGGCGAGCTGGAACGCTTGAGCAATTCCGGGAAGTCCTTGGCCATGGGCGCGCCGTTGAGCGGTTTGTATGCCCCCTGGTGGCAGGTCGCGCAGTTGAGCTTGGGCACATCGCCCAGCTGACCCAGCCGCTCGCCCGGGAAGACCCCGTTGAGGCTCTCCATGTAGTTCACGTTCAGGTCACGCGCCATCTGGATGCCATGCCAAGCCTTCACGCGCTTGTCCGGCCCCCCCTCCCACTTGCTGAAGGACTGGGTGTTGTGGCAGTAGGTGCAGTTGACGCCCAGGCTGGAGGACATGTGCATCATCAGGCCGTAGGTGCGCTCGGTCTGCTTGATCGACTGGCGGTTGCCACTGGGCAAGGCGGTGGTGCCGGCCATGCGGATTGGCTCCTTGCCCAGCAAGAAGGGCGAGAACGGATCGTTGGGCAAAGAGCTCAGGCCCACCACCGGCGAGGGATGGTTCTGCCCAGCCTTGTCGCCCATGAAATTCGAGCCGTAGGGCTGCGGATTGGTGAGGAACCAGATGTTGTCCGGGATCGGCTTGCCACGGTGGCAGGTGTAGCAGGTGGCCCCGGTGGCGCCCACGTGGGTTTTCCAGTCGGCGTTGACGTGCTGGGTCATCTCGATCATGCGCCGCGCCACGACCTTGGTGAACTTGCTGTCATCGGCCAGATTGGCCAGGTTGTGGCAGTAGGCGCAGCCCTGCTCGGGCGCGACCCAGGCCGCCATCGAGGTCATCAAGCGGGTGAATTGCCCCACGCTCAGATCGCCCAGCAGCTTGACGTTTTTGTAGACCTGCGAGGCACGCGGGCCCTCGTCGCCGGCCTGCGGCAGGCTGGCGGGCGCCTCGTGCTTCTCGGCATTGGCCTCGAGGGTGCGCGGGTTGTAGACCTGCACCATGCCGGTGCCTCGGTAGCCCGACTGCACCGACTCCATGGGGAATCGTTCGCAGCCGGCCAGACCGGTGAGCAGGGCCAGGCCTGCAATCAGGGATAGACGGATGCTCATCGTTGGACTCCTGCAGCAAGGGCCGGGTCGGTCACGGCCGGGAACACATCGGGATACGGCGGGGCCACCCCGTGCTTGATTGCCCACAGATACCAGTTGTCGACCACGGTGCCGGTCAGCAAGATGCCGATGCCGCCCGTGAGGGGACACAGCACCGCAAACCACCAGGCCCAGCGGTGAATCGATTCCATCGTGGCGTTGAAGCCCATGGTCCAGCGCCAGAACAGGGCCGCGCGCTCGCTGGCCGTGCCGCGATCGACGATCTGCTCGATCTCGCGCTCGCCGCCAAAGCGGGTCACCGCCAGAATCGTGGCGCCGTGCATGGCAAAGAGCAGGGCCGAGCCGTACAGGAAGGCGATCGACAGCGCATGGAAGGGGTTGTAGAACAGGTTGCCGTAGCGCAGCGAGAAGGCCGCGGTCCAGTCGAGGTGGCTGAAGATGCCGTACGGCACCGCCTCACCCCAGGAGCCCATCAGGATCGGCCGGAACAGGCCCAGCACCAGGAACAGCCAGATCGCGCCGGCAAAGGCCCAGGCCACATGCGTGCCCATGCCCAGCTCGCGGGCGCGGCGGTAGGTGCGCGCCCACCACAGCAGGATCGAGGCCGTGAGGAACAGGCCCACAATGAGCCACCAGCCGCCCTGGTTCAGGGGCGGGATGCTCAAACCGTACGAGGGCGGCGGCGGCTCGAGCGAGAGCCAGAAGAGCTGGCGCACAAACTGGATCGGGTCGTAGCTCACCGAGGCCAGCATGTTCATGCCGATCAGGGTGAAGGCAATCAGCCCGCAAAACAGCGAGGCCAGGCCCAGCCCGCCCAGGTAGATCGGCCCGAGCTGGGCATTGCCCAGCTTGCCGAGCCAGTAGCTGATCAGCGGCTCACCGGTGCGCGGGCTGTTGCCCTGACCGAGTTCAACGCCGTGGTGCAAGGGGCCAACGGCCTGCACAGTGGTAAAGAGATTCTGGTATTGCGCCATGATGGACCTCCGTCAGGACTTGAGCGGCCACTGCGACCAGATCGGCAGGTTGAGCCACCAGCTCCACCATTCGGGCCAGCCACGGCTCCAGAACGGCCCAGAGAGCACGATGCACAGGGCGCTGAACAGCACCGCCGCCAGCGCCAGGAACAGGCCCAGGCGGTGAATGCCCAGGGTGCCGATCGAGTAGCCGATGATGTCGCGGAAGAAGGTGTCCTCGTGCTCGGGGGTGCGCACCGCCTCGCCCGGCTTGGGGTTGGTCGAGGACAGGATCAGCGCGCCGTGCAAGGACAGGGCAAAGGTGCTGGCAAAGAAGAAACTCACCCCCAGCATGTGCGCGGGGTTGTAGTGAAAGTGCAGGTACTGGTAGCCCACGTTCGAGACCCAGTCCAGGTGGCTGAAGATGCCATAGGGAAAGCCGTGGCCCCAGGCGCCCATCAGCACCGGCCGCACCACCACCAGGGTCACGTAGGCCAGGATGGCCACCGAGAAGGCCACCGGGACGTGGTAGCCCATGCCAAGTTTTCGGCAGATCTCCACCTCGCGCATGGCCCAAGAACCAAAGGCCCCGATCGCGCACACCGTGATCAGTTGCCACAAACCTCCCTCAAGCAGCGGGGCCAGGCCAAGACCGTATTTCAGGTCGGGCGGGGCGATGCTGATCTGCCAGAGGTTCCAGGTCGGGCCCATGGCCGCGCCCCAGAGGATGAGGGCAGTTCCCAGGGCCGAAAAAAAGACCGTGGTCACGCCGAAGAAGCCGACATAAAACGGCCCGATCCAGAAGTCGAACAGGTCGCCTCCGAGCAGGGTTCCTCCACGAACCCGATATTTCTTCTCAAAACTCAGCATGGCCATGACGGTCTCCTGCGTTCAATTCGAAAAGCGGATGCCCCGGGGCATCAGGCCTGACGGCGGCATCCGCAAAAAAGCCCTGAAGGTCAGGACTTGGCCGCAGGCACAGGTGCCGGCATCGGCGAGAACTGTGCAGCGGTGGCTGCGGGCTTTTTCGCGCCGTCGAGCCAGTTGAACTTGTTGGTGCTCAGCAGGATGAGATGGATCATCGCGGCCAGGCCGAACAGGAAAATGCCCTGGACCACCATGGCCCGCAGAGGGTCGTAAAGACGCCAGATTCGCCACATGATGTTGCTCCTAAATGATGTGGGACATGAAGGTGTAAACCGCCGCTTTCACACCCGCCACCATGCCCGGCGCGTTCTCGGCTCCTGGCAACAGCTCGCGCCAGTGCAGTCCGACCAGTTTGGCCATCAGCACGACGATGAACAGCAGCCCGAAGGCCAGCAGAAAGATGCTCCGAAACGCATAGGACTGGCCCGAAGAGCTCAGACCTTGATGCATGGATGAGGTGTTGGGCATGGCCGTCACTCCGTCAACGTGGATGAAAAAACCAGACTCAGAACCAGGGGCGCCACGCCCAGACCAGGACGTGGGCCAACACGGCAACTGCCGCGAACCCCACAAAACCCTGCATCCAGTAGTGGTGGAACTCCTGAGCTTCTTCGTCGGTCAGCCCGGAAATGGATGTCCGATTCGACATGCGTCGCTCCTTTCCAAGAGGTCTTTCGACCTCGATGCGCACAGCCCGCGCAACAAGGCAGCCGCAGCGACATGCCACGACATGAGGGGCCCGTCCACGCCCTGAGGGCGGGGCAGGCAATGGGGAATGGGACGGCGGGCGCTCACGCGGGCACCCCCAGTCCCAGGGTCTGGCTGGCGGCCTCGACGTGGGTGCGGCCCACGCTCTCGGCGCCGGTGATGCGCGCCAGCTGCTCGGCCTGATCGCGCAGGCGCTTGGCCGCCGAGATCTGCACCAGCACCGGCTGGTGCGCAATGCATTCGCGCAGCAGCGTCTGCGCCTCGTCCTGCCAGCGCGCATCGGGCGGGGCATGGCCGCGCGCTTGCGTGGCGGGCACCTGGTCCATCTCGCTGCCCAGCGGCAGGATGTGGAACAGCGCGTCAAACAGCGCATTGCACACCTCTTGCACCACATAGGTGGCGCCGCTGTAGCCCATCATCGGCGTGCCGGTGTGGCGGCGGATGATGGCGCCCGGGAACGAGGCCGGGATAAAGGCCGCGCGCATGGGCGAGCTGCCAGCGCATTCGCTCAGGTACATGCGCTCGTTGTACGAGCCAAACAGAATCAGCGGGGTCTGCGTGCGCACCAACTCGCGCACCCGGGCGTTGTCGGTTTTCTGGCCGGGCTTGCGGCCCACGGCAAACTTGCAGGGCAGGCCCATCTCGGTTTCAAGAAACTGCTGCAGACCGCGCGCATAGGTGTCGGTGGCCACCACCGCAAAGCTGGCGGTGGCAAAAAAGTCTTGCGTGACCGAGCGCCACAGGTCCCACAGCGGCTTGAGCGTGGTGTGGCGTTCGCGCTCGATAAAGGGCTCGGGGTCCACCCCCAGCAGCTCGCCCAGGGCGCGCAGGAAACGGGTGGTGCTGTGCAGGCCGATGGGGGCCTGCAGCCAGGGGCGATCGAGCGCCTCGCACAGCATCTGGCCAAATTCGCGGTACAGGCAGACGTTGACGTCGGCGTCGACCAGCCGCTCCACGTCTTCCAGGTGGCTGCCCAGCGGAAACACCAGGTTGATGTCGGCGCCAATGCCCTCGATCAGGCGGCACAGCTCGGCGATGTCGCTGGCGCTGTTGAAGCAGCCGTAGGAGGGGCCGATCAGGTTCACGCGCGGGCGCTGACCGGCCGGGCGCTCGCTGGCGGGCAGGCGCGCCGGGATGCGGCGCAGACCGTACTCGCTCCAGAGCCAGAACATGGCGCGATCGGCGCACTGCCACTGGTCCTCGTCGATGGTGCGCGGCAAAAAGCGCATCAGGTTGGTGCCCTCGGGGGTGACGCCGCCGCCGATCATCTCGGCGATCGAGCCGGTCACCACCACGGCGGGCAGATCGGGGTCGAGCACCGCATGCGCCTGCTTCATGGCGCCTTCGGTGCCTTCGCGGCCCAGCTGCTCTTCGGCCAGACCGGTCACCACAATCGGCAACTCGTGCGGCGGCAGCGCGTCGGTGTAGTGCAGCACCGAGGTCACCGGCAGGTTTTCACAGCCCACCGGGCCGTCGATCACCACCTGCAAGCCCTTGATGGCGGTGAAGACATACACCGCGCCCCAGTAGCCGCCGGCGCGGTCGTGGTCCAGGACCAGCGGGGAACGCGTCGCGCTCATGAGCCCATCTCCTCGGCCTTGCGCTTGCGCGCGGCCTTCTCCAGGCGGCGCCGCATCTCGGCACGGAACTGCGGGTGCTCGGTCGGGACCTCGGTCCAGACCCCGGCGGCATCGCCCTGCCCCGCGTCGCCAAAAAAGGCCTTCATCTGGTCAAAGCGCTGCTGGTTGCCAATGGCCGCCTGCACCACCTGCACCAGCGAGCCGGCCCCAGCCACGCCCATCAGCGGTCGGGCCGAAATCAGGTTGGTGAAGTACAGCGCCGGGATGCAGGCCTCTTTGGCCGCCTGCACCACCGGGGTGGTGCCAATGGCCAGTTGCGGGCGGTACGCGTGCACCGCCGCCAGGTCCTGCTCCAGGGTGGCGCGCATTTGCACCTGCACGCCGTGGGCTTGCAGCCACTCGCGGTCGTGCGCATTCCAGGGGGTGGCCGGGCAGGCCGAGCCCACATAGCGCAGATCGGCGCCGGCCTCCACAAGGAGGCGGCCCACCAACAGCTCCGAGCCTTCGTAGCCGCTCAAGGTGATGCGCGCCGAAATGGGTTTGGCCTGCATCAGGCCGCGCATGGCCGTCAGGGCCGCGTTGCGCGCCAGATCAATGCGGTCCTGTGCCAGGCCGGCGGCCAGGCCCACGGCCTTCAGCCAGTCTTGCGTGCCCTCAAGGCCCACTGGCGCAGAACCCACCACCGGGCGACCGGCGGCTTCGAATTCGCGCACGCTGGCGGTGTAGAACGGATGGATGGCGGCGGCCACGCTGCAGTCCAGCGCGGCATACAGCTCGCGCCATTCGCGGGTGGGCACCACCGGCCCAGCGGCCAGGCCCATGGGCGCGAGCATCTGGCCAATGATCACCGGGTCGGCCGGGAACATCTCGCCCAGCAGCGCCACCGTGGGCAGGGCCGAGCGGCCACCGCGCGGGGCGGCCACCGGACCGCTTTGCACCTCTTCGCGGGCATAGCGCAGCATGGCGCCGGCCAGCACATCCTTGGCCTCGGCATGGGTGGGCACGCCAAAACCGGGCACGTCGATGCCGATGATGCGCACGCCATTGATCTCGCGCGGGAGCAGCTGCAGCGGCACGCCGCTGGCGGTGGGCACGCACAGGTTGATGATGACCACCGTGTCCACGCGCGAGGGATCGGCCTGTTCGTGCACCGCTTCGCGGATGTCTTCAAACAGCTTGCCGGTGACCAGGGTCTCGGAGTTGAACGGCACATAGCCCACGCTACGGCGGGCCCCGTAGAAATGCGAGGTGAAGGTCAGGCCATACACGCAGCACGCCGAACCCGAGAGCAAGGTCGCGGTGCGGCGCATGCGCAGGCCCACGCGCAGCGAGCCAAAGGCCGGGCACATGCTTTGCGGCTGCGCATGCGGGCCGGCGGCCACCGGGTAGTCCTGCGCATACTGGGCCAGCAGCTCGGATTTGCCCGCGGCCTGCGCCGCCGCCTGCAGCGCCGGGGCGCCGGCGTGACAGCCCAGGCCTTCGGCGGCCACGGCCGTGGGGCCGGGCACAGGGGTGATGGGGATGGTGCGCGACATGCCTGGACTCACTGCGGGTCGTAAACCACTTCCAGGCTGGGGCGCAGGACCTGCTCGCGGCCCATCATGTCGGCCACCGTGGCCGGTTGCAGCACCACGTCGCGGCCCACGCTGTCGGCGCTGAACAGGCCGAGCAGCTCGTCTTGCGTTTGCGGCTTGGGTCGCACCGGCGGCGCCAGGGCCACCTGCTCGGCCAGCTGGGCAAAGAGCGGGCCCCACTCGCCATCGGGGTGGCCGATGATCTCGTAGCTGGCGCTCTTGCGGCGGATGTCCTCGTTGGCGGGAATGGCGGCCAGCACCGGGATGCCGGCATTGGCGGCAAAGGCCTGCGCCTGGCCGGTGCCGTCGTCCTTGTTGATGACCATGCCGGCCACGCCCACATTGCCGCCGAGCTTGCGGAAATACTCGACCGCGCTGCAGACGTTGTTGGCCACGTACAGCGACTGCAGGTCGTTGCTGCCCACCACGATCACCTTCTGGCACATGTCACGGGCAATCGGCAGGCCAAAGCCGCCGCAGACCACGTCGCCCAGAAAGTCGAGCAGCACATAGTCAAAGCCCCAGTCGTGAAAGCCCAGTTTCTCGAGCGTCTCGAAGCCGTGGATGATGCCGCGCCCGCCGCAGCCGCGGCCGACCTCGGGGCCGCCCAGCTCCATGGCAAACACGCCATCGCGCTTGAAGCAAACGTCGCCAATGCTCACCGCCTGCCCCGCCAGTTTCAGGCGCGAGGAGGTCTCGATGATGGTCGGGCAGGCCTTGCCGCCAAACAGCAAGCTGGTGGTGTCGCTCTTGGGATCGCATCCGATCAGGAGCACCTTCTTGCCCTGCTGCGCCATCATGTACGACAGGTTGGCCAGCGTGAAGCTCTTGCCAATGCCGCCCTTGCCGTAGATGGCAATGATCTGCGTTTCTTTTTTCACCTCGCCGCTGGGCACCGGGTCCAGCGGGGTGTCGGCCTCGTCACGCAGGCGTTGAACGAACGCAATGGGTTGGCCTTCGGTCGTCAAGGTGTTCATGCGCATGCGCTCCAGTCAAGAATCATCTTCAGGCACGCGGCATCGCCAAACGCTGTTTCGTAAGCGTGGTGGGCGCGCTGCGCGGGTTCGGTATGGGTGATCAACCCATCGAGGCTCAACTGGCCGCTGCGCACCAGCGCGTCGACAGCCAACAGATCGGGTCGCTTCCATTCGGCCGCGATGCGGATGCGCGCCTCGCGCATGAAGGCCGGGGCGTAGGCAAATTGCAGGTTCTGCTTGTAGAAGCCCGCCAGCACCACCTCGCCCCCCGGGCGCAAGCGGCGGATCAGCGTGTCCAGCAGGCTGGCGTCACCGCTCACGTCATAGACGGCGCGGTAGTCGTGCAGGGGATCGTCGTCCGGGTGCACCACGCGGTAGCCCTCGGCCCCAAGGCAGCGCTCTGGGCAGGTCTCCCACACGGTGGGCGCGGGCAAGCCGGCGGCCACCGTCAGGCGCGCCAGCAGGCGGCCCATGACGCCGTGGCCAATGATCAAATCGGGTGGGGTGTGCGGCTCGCCCACCCCACCGCCGGCCACCGCGTGGTAAGCCGTGGCGGCCAGGGCCAGCAAGACCGCCTGCGGGCCCAGCGAGTCGGCAATCGGCAAGACCTTTTGCTGCGGCACCACCAGGCGCGAGGCCGCGCCACCAAAGAGGCTGCGCACGCCGCTGTCGGCAAAGCAGTTGGAGCCGGGCACAAACACCGCCTGACCAGGCGCCAGATCGGTCTGAGCGCCCGCGCGCACCACCCGGCCCACGGTCTCGTAGCCCGGGACCAGGGGATAGCCCATGCCCGGGAAGGCGGGCATGCTGCCATCCCAGAGCATGCGCTCGGTCCCGGTGCTGATGCCGCTGTAATCCACCTGCACCTCCACCTGCCCGTTTTCGAGCGCGGGAAGGGCCAGCGAACGCAGGGAGAGCTCTCTGGGGTGTTGGAAGACAACGGCTTGCGCGTTCATGATGCTTGATTCTTCAATTTACACTGAGATATGTCAAACTTAATTGACAGTCTTGGCAGATTTCGAGGGTAAACACTTACGCCCCAGCACCAATTGACCATGAATCGGCATGGCGTTGGGCACCTGTTCGACCGCGGCGAAGCCCGCTTCGCGCATCAACTCGGCAATCGTCTGCGGCGTGCGCAGGCGCCCGGCCCCCATGGCCATCAGGTAAAAGTGGTAGTACGCATCGGCTTGATCGCTGGCCGCCGTGCCCGGTGTCTGGGCCATGGGCTCGGCCACCAGCAGGGCCCCGCCCGGCGGCAGCGCGTCGTGGGCCTTGCGCAGCAGCAGCCGCACCACCTCGTCCGAGTGGTCGTGCAGCACCCGCACCAGGGTCACCAGGTCGGCGCCGGTGGGCAGCGGGTCGTCCAGAAAGCTGCCCGGGTGCAGCTGCACGCGCGCCTGCAGGCCCTCGCGCGCCATGCGCTCGCCCGCCTGCGCGAGCACCGGCGGCAGGTCGAACATCTGCAGCTGCAGGTGCGGTGCGTGGCGGGCCAGGGCGCTCACAAAGCGGCCTTGCCCGGCCCCCACATCGAGCACACAGCGGTGCTCGTCAAAGAAGTAGTGCTGCAGGATTTCCTGCACCACAAAGCCTTGCGACTGGCCCATCAGCTCAGAGTAGCGGTCCACCTGCTCGGCCGCACCCGGGGCTTGCACCGCCTGCAGGCCACCGTGCGCATAGGGCCAGTAAGCGGCCATGTGGGTGGGCCCGGCGCCCTCCCCGGCGGTGCGCGGCAGGCTGGCGCCGCCCTGGCGCAAAAAGGCCAGTGGGTCGCTCAGGTCCTGGTACAGCAGCTGGTTGTGCTCGACCATCTGGGCAATGCCCGGGTGCGTGGTCAAGGGCACGCCCAGCGGCCCCAGGCCCAGGCGGCCGCCGCTGCGGTGCTCGATCAGCCCCAGGCTCACGGCCGACAGCAGCAAGCGCTGCAGCGCGTCCTCGGGCACGCCACAGCGCTGCGCCAGCTCGGCGGGGCGCTGGGGTTGTGCGCGCAAATGGTTCAGCAGGTCCAGGCGCACGCAGGCCAGCAGCACCTGGCTGTGCACAAAGCCAGCCATCAGGTCAAACAGCTGGCGCGTGCGCCGGCGCGTGATGCGCCGGGTCAGCGGGTTCGACAGCGACCAGCGGTAAAGCCGCTCGCTGGCGTACAGGCCTTGCAGGGCCGAGCGCCAGGCGTCCGACCAGGGGCGGCGCGCCGTCATGTTGGGGCTTTGCTCCAGCGCGCTCATGGCATCACCAGGCGCAGTGCCGGGGCCTGGCCGCGCGCCAGGGTTTTCTGGGTGCGCCGGGCCTGCTCGCACAGGGCGGGCGGCATCAGGCGTTCGGCTTCGCGCTGCACCAGCTGGCGCAGCAGGTCGCGGCAGGCGCATTGCGGAATGGCCTGGCTGGCGCGTGCCATCAGGCCCTCAAAATGCGCCAGGGCGCCGTCCAGGCCCAGGGCCCGTGCCGAGCTGGGGCGCTGGTGCAAGGCGTCCTGCCCGGCGGGCTTGCCCAGGCTGGCGGCGTCCACCATCACATCGCGGATGTCGTCGGCCACCTGGTAGGCCTCGCCCAGCGCATCGCCCAGGGCCGCCCAGGGGCCCGGATCGCCGCCCGCGCTGAGCGCGCCGGCCTGCGTGGCGGACACAAACAGCGCGCCGGTCTTGGCGCGCTGGTATTGCGACAGATCGGCGCTGCGCTCGCACTCCCAGGCCTGGCCGGCCACGATGCCAAAAGGCAGGCCCACCCCGCTGGTCAGGTTGTCCATCAGCCCCGCCAGGCGCTGCGGCTGGGCCACGGCGGCCGACAGCAGCACCCGGTAGGCCATCACGATCAGGGCGTCGCCGGCCAGCAGGGCCAGCGGCTCGCCAAACACCTTGTGCACGGTCGGTCGGCCGCGCCGGGTGTCGGCATTGTCAAAGGCGGGCATGTCGTCGTGCACCAGCGAGGCGCAGTGCATGAGCTCCAGCGACACCGCGGCGGCGTCGGTCAGGTCAGGGGTGTCGTCGCCGCAGGCCACGGCCACCGCCATGCACAGCTGCGGGCGGATCCGGGCACCGCCCGAAAACACCGCATGGCGCATGGCCTCGATCAGGCGCGGCGGGGCCCCGGTGCCGCAAGCGGCGTCAAAGTGGCGCGCCAGGGCGTGCTCGGTGCGTTCCATCAGGCTCATGCGGACCTCCGATCCCGTGCTGTGTCAAGGAAAATTCACAGACACAAGTGTCAATATAGTCGTATATTTGCTGGTGTCAATACAGATTGACACTTGATGGGCAAAAAGAGGAGCCAAGCATGGGCATCTGGATCGAATTGGGCGTGTTTGTGCTGGCCCTGGCCTTTGGCCTTTGGCAGATCCACGACGTCAAGAAGGCGCGCGAGGCCACCCGACGCGCCAAGGAACAGGCTGAAGCAGCGCAAAAAAGCGGCAACGCGGCCGATCCGGCGCCCAGCAGCGGCGATCAGGGCCCCGGGCCTAAGGCCTGAGCCGCGCGGGGCGCCGCGGGGGCCCGACACGCTGGGTGGGCTGGGGCCTGTGGGTGTGCCAGGGGCCATGCCCGGCCAGTGGGGGCATCAGCGGGCGCGCAAGTGCCTGGCGGCGCGGGCCAAAAAGCCCCGCCTGGCGCCTCAGGCGCTTTGGAACTGCATCTCGGCCAGGCGGGCGTACAGGCCGCCGCGCGCCACCAGCTCGGCATGCGTGCCCTGCTCGACCAGGCGGCCGTGCTCGAGCACCCAGATCACATCGGCGCGTTGCACCGTGGCCAGGCGGTGCGCGATCACCAGCGTGGTGCGGCCGTGCATGGCCTGCTCCAGCGCGGCCTGCACCATGTGCTCGCTTTGCGCGTCCAGGGCGCTGGTGGCCTCGTCCAGCAGCAAGAGCGGCGCGTTCTTGAGCATGGCGCGCGCAATCGCAATGCGCTGGCGCTGCCCACCCGAGAGGCGCACGCCGCGGTCGCCCAGGTCGGTGTCATAGCCTTGCGGCAAGTCCATGATGAAGTCGTGCGCGTAGGCCGCGCGCGCGGCCGCCTGCACCGCCTCGTCGCTGGCCTCGGGGCGGCCATAGCGGATGTTCTCGAGCACCGTGCCGGTGAACACCACCGGGGTCTGCGGCACCAGGGCCATGCGCTGGCGCAGATCGTGCAAGGCCAGCTGCGGCAGTGCCACGCCATCCATCTCAATCTGCCCATGTTGCGGGTCGTGAAAGCGCATCAGCAGGTCAAACAAGGTGGTCTTGCCTGCCCCGCTGGGGCCCACAATCGCCACGGTCTGGCCCGGCAGCACCTCGCCGTCCAGGCCGTCCACCGCCCAGGTGCCGGGCCGCGTGGGGTAATGAAAGCGCACCGCCTGCAGGCGCAGGCGCGCCCCGCCCTGGGGCCAGGGCGCGGGCTTCGGGGTCGGGGTGTCGGGCACCGCCGAGCGGGCATGCAGCAACTCCATCAGGCGTTCGGTGGCGCCCGCAGCGCGCAGCAGGTCGCCATAGGTCTCGCCCAGCACCGCAAACGCGCTGGCCAGCAAGATCACATAGAACACCGTCTGCCCCAGCACCCCGGCGGTGATGCTGCCCTCGCGCACGGCCAGCGCGCCCATGTACAGGCCCCACAGCAGCACCGCGCTGGAGGCCATGATGACAAAGCCCACCAGCACCGCGCGCGCACGGATGCGGCGCAAGGCGGTCTGCATGGCGTGCAGGGCGCGCTGGTCAAAGCGGTCGGCCTCGCGCGACTCGGCGGTATAGCTCTGCACCACCGGGATGGCGTTGAGCACCTCGCCGGCCAGCGCGCTGGCGTCGGCCACCCGGTCCTGGCTGGCGCGCGAGAGGCGCCGCACCCGCCGCCCCAGCAGCACCGCGGGCAGCACCACCAGCACCAGCACCGCCAGCACCTGCAGCATCAGCATGGGATTGGTCCAGACCAGCATCACCATGGCCCCGGTGCCCATCACCAGGTTGCGCAGCCCCATGGAAAGCGAAGAGCCCACCACGGTTTGCACCAGGGTGGTGTCGTTGGTCAGGCGCGAGAGGACCTCGCCCGATTGCGTGGTCTCGAAAAAGGCCGGGCTTTGCTGCAGCACATGGCGATAGACGGCATTGCGCACATCGGTGGTGATGCGCTCGCCCAGCCAGCTGACGGTGTAGTAGCGCGCGGCCGAGAACAAGGCCAGCGCCACCGCCACCGCAAACAGGCGCACAAAACCGGTGGCCAGCTCGGCGTGGCTGGCGCTGGCGATGCTGTCGTCAATCAGGCGGCGCAGCGCCCAGGGAAAGGCCAGCGTGGCCGCCGCCGCCAGCACCAGGAACAGGCCCGCCAGCACCAGCGGCCAGCGGTAGGGGCGCAAAAAGGGGCGCAGGCCCGAGAGCGAAACAGGAGATGCCATGCGCCAAGCATAGCCGCTTCGCGTGAAGCGGCGCGGCCGCCTCGCCCATTCAGGCCGGCACCGACACCCTCACCCCCGACAGGCAGGCGGCCAGCGCGCAACCGCCCGCACTGGCCCAGTCCAGCCCGCCCAAGTGGCCTCATGCGAAGACGCGGCGGCGCCGTATGGTGCCGGCATGTCCCGCTCGCCATGCCCACCGCCAAACCCGCCATCCAGCCAAGCCCTGCCGGAGGCAGCATGAACCTGCGCGACAAAAACCGTGTGCTGGGCGCCGACAATGTGTACGAGACCACGGTGCAGCGCCGCGCCTGCCCGCCCCTGCTCGAGGACAGCGAGGCCGAGGTGCTGGTCATTGGCGGCGGCCTGGCGGGCCTGTCGACCGCGCTGGAACTGGCCGAGCTGGGGCCCCGCGTGATGCTGTTGGAGGCGGGCGCCCTGTGCAGCGAGGCCTCGGGCCGCAACGGGGGCCAGGTGCTCTCGGGCTTTGCTTGCGGCGCGGCCTGGCTGCAGGCCAAGCTGGGGCTGGAGACCGCTCAGCAACTGTGGGCGCTGAGCGTGCGCAGCATCGAGCGCATCCGTGCCCGCCTGCTCGCGCATGCCATTGATTGCGGCGCCGTCTGGTCGGCCATCACGGTGGCCGATCGGCCCGCCAAGGTCCGCCAGTTGCAGGCCGAGGCCGAGCTGTTGAGCCAGCACTTTGGCCAGGATGCCGCGCTGGTGACGGGCGCGGCCCTGCGCGACTGGATCGACAGCCCGCGCTACCTGGCCGCCCTGCCCGACCCGGCCGCGGGCCACCTCAACCCCTTGCAGTACGGCCTGGGACTGGCGCGCGCCTGCCTGCACGCCGGGGTGCGCTTGCACGAGCACAGCCCAGCGCTGCGCCTGGAGCGCCAGGGCCCGCACTGGTGGGTGCACACCGCACAGCACCGGGTGCGTGCGCGCCAGGTGGTGCTGGCGGGCAATTGCGGGCGGCTGTGGCATTCGCCGGGACTCTGGCCCGCCGCCAACGCGCGCATCATGCCGGTGGGCACCTACCTCATCGCCACCGACCCGCTGCCCAGCGACTTGGCCACGCGCCTGCTGCCGCAACGCTCGGCCGTGTGCGACAACAACTTTGTGCTCGACTACTTCCGCATCAGCCCCGAGCAGCGGCTGCTGTTTGGCGGCCGCGTGAGCTACACCACGGCCACGCCTGCGGCCCTCACGGCCTCGATGCATGCGCGCATGGCGCGGGTGTTTCCGGATCTGGCCACGGTGCCGATTGCGCACACCTGGGGCGGCTTTGTCGACATCTCGCGCGAGCGGGCCCCGGACTGGGCCTCGCCGGCACCCGGTCTGTTTCTGCTGCAGGGCTTCAGCGGCCATGGCCTGGCCGCCACCACCTTGGGCGCGCAGGTGGTGGCACAGGCCATTCGGGGCGACGACCAGGTGTTGCAGGCCTTTGCGCGCATCCGCCAGGCGCCCTTTCCGGGCGGCCCCGCTTGGCGCGTGCCCCTGCTGGTGCTGGGCACGCTGGGGCTGCGCGTGCTCGACGCCCTCGGCAGCTGACCACGCTTGGGTGTGCAAGCTAGCGGCGCGCCAGCAGCGCCGCGCGGACCAGGCGGGCCAGCCGGGGCGCATCGCGCGCCAGCGCCGCCAGCGGGGTGTGGCCGTGGCCCACCACCAGGCCGCTGAGATCGCGCCGCTGCAGCGCATAGTCCGACAGCGGCCGCACCCTCAGCCCCTGCTCGGCTGCGCGCTGGGCCAGGGCCACATCGCTCAGGGCCGCCGGCAGGTGCAGGCACAGGTGCAGCCCCTGCTCGGCCCCGCTCAGGCGCGCCCCCGCGTCCACACACGGCGCCAACGCCGCCACCACGGTCTGGCGCCGCAGCGCGTGCTGCTGGCGCGCCGCGCGCAGCGTGGCGTGGTAGTGCCCCATCTCGATGAACTCGGCCAGGGCCGCCTGCTGCTGCCACTGGCCCGACCGGTGCAAGGCGTCATGCAAGCGCCCGAAAGCGGCCACCCAGCTCGGTGGCACCACCAGATACGCCAGCTCGATGCCCGGGTACAGGGTCTTGGAGAAGGTGCCCAGGTAGAACACCCGCGCCTGCCCATCCAGCCGGTGCAAGGCTGGCAGGGGCGCCCCGGCAAAGCAGAACTCGCTGTCGTCATCGTCCTCCAGCACCCAGGTGGGCAAGGGCCGCAGCCAGGCCAGCAGCGCGCGCCGGCGCGCTGCGCTCATCTGCGCCCCGGTGGGGTATTGGTGCGATGGTGTCAGGTACAGCAGCGGCGGCACCCGCGCGGGCAGGGGCGCCCCCGGCCGCAGGCCTTGTTCGTCCACCGGCAGGCCCAGCAGCGTCAGCCCTGCGGCCCGGAAAGTTTGCGCAGCGCCCCAGTGCAGCGGATCCTCGGTCCACACCGCATCACCGGCGTCGGCCAGCAAGGCGGCGCACAAGGCCAGCGACTGCTGGGTGCCACGGGTCACCAGCACCTGCTCGTCTTCGATCTGCAGCCCGCGCTGCATGCGCAAATGCGTGGCAATGGCACGCTTGAGTGGTCCAAAGCCTCCAGTGTCGTGACCGTCCAGCCTGTCGGCATGGGGCAACCGCCCATGCTTGTGCAGGAGCCGCTGCCACACGGCCATCGGAAACAGGCTGAAATCGGGCAGCCCCTGGGTCATGGGCTGCACCTCGAGCGCATGCGCCGCCGGGGCGGCCAGCAGGGCCTGACCGCGTTGCGAAGGCAGGCCCTGCAAGGGCGGTTCGCTGCGCGCACGTGGCCGCACGATGGGCGCGGTCATGCGCACATAGGTGCCGCTGCCCGCGCGCCCTTGCACATAGCCCTCGGCCTCGAGCTGCGCCAGGGCCGCGTTGACGGTGTTGCGCGCCAGGCCCAGCGCCTGCGCCATCGCGCGGCTGGACGGCAGCGCCTGCCCGCGCCGCCAGATGCGCGCCTGCATGCCCTGGCGCAAACCCAGGGCCAGGCGCTGCGCCAGGCCCTGGCCCTGGTTTTGCGGCGACTGCCCCAGCGCGTGCAGGTGCTGCGCCAGCCAATCCAGATGCTGCATATTGCCCCCCCTGTGCCCATGCCGCAGGCCACACACATTCCAGGTTAAAGTGGCCCATTGTATGTTTTTGAACTGGCACCTCAATACCCAATGACTCATTCCAGAATGATGCCCAGGGCAGACCCATCCACCTCCAACAGGGGGTCGCTGCCGACATCCGGAGTTCCCATGATCCCCCCCAGCACCTTTGCCGAGCTCGAACAGTGGCTCAACGACCGCCGCGTCACCGAGGTCGAGTGCCTGGCCCCCGACCTGACCGGGGTGGCACGCGGCAAGATCCTCCCACGCGCAAAATTCACCGAAGACCGCGGCATGCGCCTGCCGGAGGTGGTGGCCGCCATGAGCGTGACCGGCGAATTCCCAGAGGCCGGCCCCTACTACGACATCATCGACCCCAAGGACCGCGACATGCACCTGCGGCCCGACCCCAGCACGGTGCGCATCGTGCCCTGGGCCGCCGATCCGACCGCGCAGGTCATCCACGACTGCTTTGATGCCCAGGGCCAGTTGATCCCTTTTGCGCCGCGCAGCGTGCTGCGCCGGGTCTGCAAGCTCTACGAGGACGCGGGCATCGAACCGGTGGTGGCCCCCGAGCTCGAGTTTTACCTGGTGGCGCGCAACACCGACCCCAACACCTTGCTGCACCCGCCCATCGGCCGCAGTGGCCGCGCCGAGACCTCGCGCCAGGCCTACAGCATCGACGCTGTCAACGAGTTCGATCCGCTCTTCGAAGAGATTTACGCCTTCTGCGAGCAGATGCACCTCAATGTGGACACCTTGATCCACGAGGTGGGGGCCGGCCAGATGGAGATCAACTTCTTCCACGGCGACCCGCTGCGCCTGGCCGACGAGGTGTTCTTTTTCAAGCGCACGGTGCGCGAAGCGGCGATGCGGCACAACATGTACGCCACCTTCATGGCCAAGCCGATTGCCGGCGAGCCCGGCAGCGCCATGCACGTGCACCAAAGCCTGGTCGACCGCGAGAGCGGCCGCAACCTGTTCAGCCAGGCCGACGGCAGCGCCTCCGAGGCCTTTTACCACTACATCGGCGGCCTGCAGCGGCACATCCCGTCGGCCATGGCGCTGGTGGCGCCCTATGTCAACAGCTACCGCCGCCTCTCGCGCGGCCTGTCGGCGCCCATCAACATCGAATGGGGGCATGACAACCGCACCGTGGGCATCCGCTCGCCCCTGTCCTCGCCCGAAGCGCGGCGCATCGAGAACCGCGTGATCGGCGCCGACGCCAACCCCTATGTGGCGCTGGCCATGACCCTGGCCTGCGGCTACCTGGGCCTGAAAAACCGCCATGCCCCCAAGCCCGAGCTGCAAGGCGACGGCTACCTCAGCCCCTATGCCCTGCCACGCAGCCTGGGCGAGGCGCTCAACTGGCTGCGCCAGGACGAGGCGCTGATCGAGTTGCTGGGCCACGAGTTCATCACGGTCTACTCCGAGATCAAGGAAATGGAATTCGAAGAATTCATGCAGGTCATCTCGCCCTGGGAGCGCGAGCACCTGCTGCTGCACGTCTGACCCCGAAAGCCGCCCATGACCGACGACCCCACGCCCCACGGCCCCGACTGGGCCCGCCGCCTGCAGGCCCTGGACAGCGCCCACTACCTGCACCCGTTTACCGACAGCAAGGCCCTGGCCGCCCGCGGCGCGCGCATCATCGTGCGCGGCGAGGGCTATCACGTGTGGGACGCGCAGGGCCAGCGCCTGCTGGACGCCATGAGCGGCCTTTGGTGCGTCAACGTCGGATATGGCCGGCGCGAGCTGGCCGACGCGGCGCATGCGCAAATGATGACGCTGGCCTACTACAACAGCTTCTTCAACACCACCAACGAACCCGCGGTCGAGCTGGCCGCGCGCCTGTGCGAGCTGGCGCCCGGGCCTGCGGGCCGGCGCTTCTCGCATGTGTTTTTCACCGGCTCGGGCTCGGAGAGCAACGACACCAACATCCGCCTGGTGCGGCACTACTGGGCCAGCCAGGGCCAGCCAGAGCGACAGATCATCATCTCGCGGCGCAATGCCTACCATGGCTCGACCATGGGCGGCGCCTCGCTCGGGGGCATGGCGGGCATGCATGCGCAAGGGGGCCTGCCCATTCCGGGCATCGTGCACATCGACGAGCCCAATGCCCTGGCCAATGCGCTGCCGGGCGAATCGGCGCACGACTTTGGCCTGCGCATGGCGCGCCAGCTCGAAGACCAGATCCTGGCCCTGGGCCCCGAGCAGGTCGCGGCCTTTATTGGCGAGCCGGTGCAAGGCGCGGGCGGGGTGATCGTGCCACCGGCCAGCTACTGGCCCGAGATCCAGCGCATCTGCGACACCTATGGTCTGCTGCTGATCAGCGACGAGGTGATCTGCGGCTTTGGCCGCCTGGGCCACTGGTTTGGCTACGAGGCCATGGGCTTCCAGCCCGACCTGGTCACCTTTGCCAAAGGGGTCACCAGCGGCTATGTGCCGCTGGGCGGCGTGCTGGTGGGCGAGCGGGTGGCCAAGGGGCTGATCGAGCAAGGGGGCGAGTTCCAGCACGGCTACACCTACAGCGGCCACCCGGTGGCCTGCCAGGTGGCGCTGGCCAATCTGGACATCCTGACGCGCGAACACCTGCTCGAGCAGGTGCGCACCCACAGCGGTCCTTGCCTGGCACGCGCCTACGAGGGCTTGCTGCAGCACCCCTTGGTGGGCCAGGTGCAGACCTGCGGCATGACCGCCGCCCTGGTGCTGATGCAAGACCCCGCGCGCCAGATCCGCTTTGCGCCCCAGTGGACGGTGGGCATGCGCTGCCGCGCCCACTGCTTTGACAACGGCCTGGTCATGCGCGCGGTGGGCGACCGCATGATCATCGCCCCCCCGCTCATCATGCGCGCCCCCGACATCGACCTCCTCATGGCGCGCATCCGCCATTGCCTGGACCTCACGCTGGCCGAACTCCATGCCGTGGGCGCCTTGTCCAGCGCCTAGGTCAATCCCTAATGATTTATTTGAAAATATAAAATAGCCTTTTGGAATTCATTTCAGGAGTTGTTTCATGCCTGCACACCCGGTCACCGGCTCCACCCCCTCCGCCCTTCCCCACCCCTGGCCGGCCTTGGCCAGCCTGCTGCGGCGCCTGGCCCTGGCGCTGGTCGCCGGCTTGCTGCTGGTCGCGGGGGCACAGGCCCAGGGCCAGCTGAATATGTACAACTGGTCGAACTACATCTCGGAGCTGACGGTGCCCAACTTCGAGAAAGAGTCGGGCGTGAAGATGCGCTACGACACCTTCGACAGCAACGAGATCCTGCACGCCAAACTGGTGGCCGGCCGCAGCGGCTACGACATCGTGGTGCCCTCGTCCAACTGGGGGGCGCTGCAAGCGCGCGGGGGCCTGCTGACCAAAATCGACAAAAGCAAAATCCCCAATTTCAAGAACCTCGACCCGGTCGTCATGGCGCAACTGGCCAAGCTGGACCCGGGCAACGAGTACATGATCCCCTGGTTCTGGGGCTACACCACGGTCGGCATCAACGTCGAGAAGGTCAAAAAGGCGCTGGGCGACCTGCCCATGCCCGACGACGCCTGGGCCCTGGTCTTTGACCCCAAATACGCGCAGCGCCTGCGCAGCTGCGGCATCTCTTTCCTCGACTCGGGCCAAGACATCATGGAAGCGATGCTCGTCTACCTGGGCATCCCGGTGGGCACGCCCAACACCGCCGATTTCAACCGGGCCTGGGCCGAGCTGCAAAAAATACGCAGCAGCGTCACGCTGTTCTCGTCCTCGGGCTACATCAATGACCTGGCCTCGGGCTCGATCTGCGTCGCCATGGCCTGGTCAAGCGACATGAACATCTCGGCCCAACGCGCCAAGGAGTCGCGCAGCGGCCAGACCATCCAGGTCCTGATCCCGAAAAAAGGCGGCGTGCTGTTCTACGACACCATCGTCATCCCCAAGGACGCGGTCAACGTCGACAACGCCTACCGCTTCATCAACTACCGCCTGCGCCCCGAGGTGGCCGCGGGCGACACCAACAAGGTGCGCTACCCCAGCCCGGTCGTGGGCGCGGAGCGGCATGTGCTGCCCGAGATCACCCAGAACCCCACCATCTACCTCAGCAAAGAGGACATGGACCGCATGCACGCGCCGCGCACCTACAACAACGACCAACGGCGCCTGGTCACACGCAGCTACACCCAGTTCAAGACCGGGATGTGAGCGTGTTGATGCATCTAGCAAACTGAGCCAAGTTTCACGCTGAAGATTGAGCCACTTGGTTGAAGGTTTTTTCTTTACTCAGCTGTGGATAAGTCTAAGGGTATTGATGGGTCAGGGGCTCCTTTCTTCGTTTTGGATCGGGTTGTGGCTTTGGCCTGAGCACTGGAATTTCTGAATCTCCAGCTTTGATTGCCTGTCTCCACGATATGGCAGTGGTGGGTGAGACGATCTAACAGCGCTGTGGTCATCTTGGCGTCGCCAAACACACTCGCCCATTCGGAGAAGTTAAGGTTGGTGGTGATCACCACGCTGGTTCTCTCATACAGCTTGGACAGCAGATGGAAGAGCAGTGCACCTCCCGACTGCGTGAATGGCAGATAGCCCATCTCATCCAAAATCACCAGATCCACGTACATGAGCTTGTGAGCCAGTTGTCCCGCTTTGCCCTGAGACTTTTCCAGCTCCAGCGCGTTGACCAGTTCGACCGTGGAGAAGAACCGGACGCGTTTGCCATGAACCCGGATGGCTTCAATACCAATACTGGTTGCCAGGTGCGTCTTGCCAGTTCCCGGACCTCCAACGAAGACCACGTTGTGCGCTGACTCGATGAACTTCATCTTGTGTAGTTCCCTCACGAGGGCTTCATCAACTTGGGATTCATCGAAGGCAAAGCCGGTCAAGTCCCTGTGTGCAGGGAATCTGGCGGCACGCATCTGATAGGCCATAGACCGTACATCCCGATACGCACTCTCTGCCTTGAGCAGTTGATGCATCAGCGCCTCATGATCGAGAGACTTCATGCGCGCTGTGCCCAGTACTTCGGGCCATGCCCCTGCCATTCCATGCAGGCTCAGCCCCTTGAGGGCTGCAACAACGTCATTCGACATGATCGCCTCCTTTTTTCAGGCGCAGAGCATCGTAGCGATGAACGTCAGCTTGGGATGGTTCGACCAACTCAATAACCGTCGGTAGCACCTGAACCTGCTTGGTCGGTTCTTGTAAGCGGGACAGGATGTTCAGAACATGCTCGCCGCTGATCCGACCCGCTTGTAACGCCAACTCCACTGCAACCAGAACAGGCTCTAATCCGTGCAAAGTGACGGCATTGAGGACTTTGGCCATGACGCGATCGCCTCCCGCGTTCTTTAGCAGCTGCCGCTGTAGCTCCAGCAAAGGCTCAGGCATGGTCTTGAAGGGCGCTCCATTACGCAACGCTCCAGGCTTTCTCTCAATCAGACTGATGTAGTGCGTCCAGTCGTAAATCGTTTGATCTCGTTCAAAACTCCGCTTGAGCGTCACACATTCTCCGTCGGCTGCAACAACCAGCAACTGTGCAGGGTAAGCGCGCAGGCTAACCGTGCTGTTAATCCACTCGCAGGGGACGCTATAGCGGTTGCGTTGGTAATGGATCAGAGATGTCGGCGAGACCAGTACGGGTTGTTCGATGTAGCCGTTAAACGGTGTCGGGCAAGGCATCAGGCGAACCTGCTCGTCTTGCCAAACATCAGCTACCGTCAGTTCCGGCCACTCAGGATGCCTCATTTCTTGCCAAGCCTTTAAACAAGCCTCCCGAACCCATACGTTCAGCTCATCCAGGTCGGCCCACCGGCGTTCGCTCACCTCGCGCCAAATCCCTCGGCGTCGGTCTTGAACATTCTTCTCAACGATGCCCTTCTCCCAACCAGCAGCACGGTTGCAGAACTCAGCCTCGAACAGATAGTGGCCCGTCATTGACTCGAACCGGGCGTTGATGCTGCGCTGTTTGCCAGCGCCGACCTTATCGACGGCGGTCTTCATGTTGTCGTAAATGCCGCGCTTCGGAATTCCGCCGAAGATCTCAAAGGCCCGAGCATGGGCATCAAACAACATCTCATGTGACTGGGTGTAGTACGCCACCATCACAAACGCCCGACTGGCCGCCAGCTTGACGTGCGCCACCTCCAGTCGTCTGCGCAGACCCTCGACAAAGGCGTACTCACAACTCCAGTCGAACTGGAATGCTTCCCCAAGCTCGTAGCTCATCGGTACAAATCCAGCGTGCCTTGGCTTGTGGAATTGCTCGTCACGCCAGTGCTTGCAGAACTCATACACCGGCCCCCGCGAGCCGCTGTAGCCCAGCGCTCGAACTGCTTCAAACAGCGCCTTGGTCGTGCGCCTGTCCCGTTTGCCTCGATGGCTGTCAGCCTTGAGCCAGTTGATCAACTGCTCTTTGTAGGGGTCAAGAATGGACTCAACAGTCACCCGCTTGGGGTACTTGGGCTCGACCATCTCGTCCATGGCCAGCCAGCGAGCTGCGGTATTGCGGGCAATGCCAAGCTTTTTGGATGCCTCGCGCACCGACAGTCCATCTCTGCGGACCATGCGGCGCAATTTACTCAGTGTTCCCACGTTAATCACTCCTGCACGCTCCTGCCCAAAAAATAAGCAGGATATGCCGTTAACGTGGCTCAAATTTCGCCGTGAATTCGCCTCAGATTGGCTCAGTTTTCAAAATGAATCAACAGCCTGTCCGCAAACGGTCTACACCGCCATCTTCATGTGGATCGAGAACAAGTGCGAAGGGAGTCTGCAGAACCGCAAGCGCCTGGACAAGGCCGCCTGGGGCGTAGAAAAACTGTTTCGTCGGGGTAGCAAACACATGGCCTGGTTGGCTTTTGGTCTGTGGACGGGCTTCACCTTCGTCGGTTACTTCAGTGCCATGCGACCCTTGATGACCGATGCCTTGTCGTTGACCGTGGGCCCATGGACCATTTTCTGGATTCTGTTCTACGGCCTGTTCACCTACCTGAATGCGGGCCTGGTTCGCGAGAAAGTCTGCCTGCACATGTGCCCCTACGGACGCTTTCAGGGCTCCCTGATGGATGCGCACACTTTGAACGTGGCCTACGATCACCAGCGGGGTGAACCACGGCGCAGCATCGCTGAGAACGAACACAGGCCAGCGAATGAGGGGCATTGCATCGACTGCACATTGTGTGTACAGGTCTGTCCTACCGGCATCGACATTCGCAAGGGGCTGCAAGCGTCTTGTATCGCCTTTGGCCTGTGCATTGATGCCTGCGACG
>JACCDV010884508.1_pt1 | contig 54022 bp, 62 predicted proteins | sample 7446131 | NCBI WGS metagenome assembly JACCDV01 (sample SAMN15323448, study PRJNA562643) | freshwater metagenome | isolation source: river surface water | place: USA:Blue River Watershed | collected 2017-08-17
CGTCGCTCGTATGTTCATTCACCCTGTCAAAAAGCATATGCAGAGCCCCGTGATGCTCTCTGTGCTTACGGCAAGCGGCTGGATGCTGCGCGGAACAGTTGCTGCTCCTGTTTCGATCGTTCTTGTAGACACGTATTACCACTCGGGAAGTGGCATTTCACAACGCGGAGTAGACTCGCTCACTGCTGAGCAAAGCGCCGACAGTAATACGTATATAGATGAATTTACGGCACTGAAAGATATGGGTTTGGGGATTGGCAGGCTTCTTTTCTGTATCCTCATAGCGCTGCTCGCCTCGTTCATGGCATTTGCGAACCTTGCGCTTGTTATGTTTGGCATCGCCGCATTGATGGCAGTGTTTTCGATCATCAGCGCACGCGCGGCGCATAGGCGAGCTCTGTAAAGAAAAAGAGCAGGAACTTATTACAAGTCCTGCTCGTAGGCATAGAGTGGCACGTCGCGCCCCTCCAACAATTTTAACTGTGCGTCTCGAAGCTTTTTTACTTCGTGTATCGCCATTCCGATCGCGATCTTATAGCCACCGCGCTCGGCGTCGTTTACGTACGGCTCATGTAAGTTCAACACGAACTCAATGATTCGTTCCATGTCCTCGCCAGGCGATCGCTTAACCACATCGAAGTACATGCGGCGCACTCGTTCGCTATCGAGTTGATCGAGATCTGTCTCGAACTTCGCCATCGCTAGCGTTTTTGCGTTGATCGCTGCGATAACGTATGGGTTATCGAAGATCGCCGACATTAGTCGTCCTTCTCGCCGCAGATGCGACGAGTGAGTCGCTTCGTTTCCGGTGTAGCCTGAGCGCCTTTCGAGCCGTAGCTGCCGTACTTCTTGCGATTGTCTTTCTTCGCGCGTGCCGCCTTGGCACGCTCCACGATCGCGTCGATCTGATCGGTAAAGTTGCCTTGCGGACGCTCGTGGTGATTGATGTCACGCTGATCAAGAGCGCTGACGAATGGTTCGCGTCCCATACGGACCTCCAGTTGTTTGACCTATTTGAATTATACCACTAAGTGGCATGATTGTCGAGTGAAGAGAGGTATCCCTGCAGTGGCTTAACCAAGCAATTCTGTGACCACTGCCTTTACATCTGCGCCATCCGCAGTGCCCGCAAATTCCTTAATGACTGCGCCCATGAGTTTGCCTGCGCCAGCCGCGTCGGTGATACCGAGCTCCGCTTTCTTAGCTTCCGCCACGGCCTTTATGGCCTCGCGGCTGACTGTTTGCGGCAAATACACTTCCAATATCTTGAGTTCCGCGGATTCCTTCTCTGCGAGTTCTGGGCGATTACCTGCGGTGAACTGCTCGATGGAGTCCTTGCGCTGTTTGGCAAGTCGCTTCAGTACGGCAACTGCTTCTGGGTCGGTGAGTTCTTCTGTGGGCTTGCGGCCCTTGGCCACGAGTTCGTTTGTAAATGCGGTCATCGCACCGCGAAGGGTGTCAACTTTTACTTGCTCGCGCGCCTTCATGGCTGCGATCATGTCGGTTTTAACTTGGGCTGTAAGCATGCGGCGAGTATAGCAAAAGACACGGCGATATACATCGTCGTGTCTTTGTATTGGCGCTTTCACACCTTGGTGCCGCGAACGCAGACAACATCGATCTTTACGATCGTTTCTACACCCTCCGGAGCTTCGAGCTTTTTGTCGAGATACATTCTGCGCACCTGCGCACGGACGTTGTGCTTGTTTTGCTCACAGATGTGTGCAAATCGAGCGTGGTATTCACCACCGGGTGGGTAGACGGTCACGGTCTTGGTGAGACCCGAGGTGAGTAGGAACGTAACGAACGCTACTGTATCTAGCATGGCCACTCTCCAGTTCTGTCGCTATTTAGCCACAGCGCGCACAACAATGCACGGTGGTACAATCCGGCCATGGAAATTGGGACCATCATCATTATCGTTCTGCTTGTAGCGGTCCTTGGTGCGCTTCTCGTTGTAATCCTGCGAAAACCAGAGGCGCGAGATGATGCGCAAAGCCTCGGGCTTTTGCAGGGTCAGCTCGAAGCCCTTCGCACTGCGGTAGATAAAAAGCTTGGCGAGGGAACAGACCGAATGTTCCAAGGAATGCAGATGCAGTCTGACCAGTCACAAAAGACGATCTCCAATATCCAGCAGCAGCTTGATCAGATAACCAACCGTGTCACGCAACAACTCACCGAGGTCGTGCGTGGCGTATCAGAAACAAAGGAATCCACGAAACAAGTCTTCACTCTCGCCGAACAGCTCAAGTCGCTCGAAAGTGTACTCAAGAATCAGAAACAGCGAGGCAATCTTGGCGAGGCATCGTTGAATTTAATTCTTGAGAATGTGTTACCGCCGGGCCAATACCAGGCACAATATGGATTCAAGGATGGCGAGATCGTCGACATGGTCGTAAAGACCCGCGACGGCTTGGTACCGATCGACTCAAAATTCCCGCTGGAGAATTATTTGCGATTCCTTGATGAGACTGATGACGTGCGGCGTGAACAATACCGAAAGGAGTTCAAGAACGATGTAAAAAAGAAGATCGATCAGACCTCGAAGTACATTCGGCCGGAAGAGGGCACGATGCCGTTTGCGTTCATGTTCATTCCAGCAGAAGGTATTTACTACGACCTCCTGAACGATACCTCGGTGGGTGTAAGCGCCAACGACCTGATCGAATACGCATATAAACAAAAGAATGTGCTTATTACGTCGCCGACGACATTTTTGGCATATCTGCAAACGGTGCTGTTCGGAAATCAGCGCGCAAAGATCCAAGAGGCAGCTACCGACATCATCAAGAATGTGGCTGAGCTCGCCAAGCATATGAAGGCATATGAAGATAGTCACAATGCGATGGGTAAATCGCTGAGCACAGTGGTGAACCACTACGAAAAATCCAATAAAGCGTTCCGTGCGATCGATAAAGATGTGGTGCGCATTACCGACGAAAAGATGGGGCTCAATTTAGAATCGGTCGATCGACCGCTTCTCGGTACAGACACCGAAGAATAAGAAAAGGCCTGCACACATGCAGGCCTTTTTGCGCCCCCTAAGGCGCTTTGCTGAATACCTCAAGCGCAGTAAGAGCAATTGCTCCGACGGCGGCAATGACAAAGTACGTCACGGTGTCGCGCCAGAACAACGTGTTCACTGGCTTTGGTATCTGGTCAGTCGCATCACGAAAGATATTTCTCATTGTACCTCCGATGTTTCTTGCTTCTCTTCGGGTGTCTCGACTGCTCGCATAACATCGCCGACGATGCGAACTTTTTCCGGCAACCGTGCGTCTGCCACGACTGTAACGCACACCTTAGGGTGTGCGATGGTTGTGTTGTCGACGGTTATCGGCTCGCTACGCTGCACGATGAATCGCATGGCGGTCCCGTTTGTGCGGGTCATCGACATGCCATGGACATGCCATTCTGATGTGCCAAGAAGTTGCTTCGAATCGGCTATGTTCAAACAAGGCGAGAGAACCTTCTGCCTGTCTGCCTTCTGGTTGGCCGGAGACCCGCTGCTCACAACTGGAAAGCCAAAGAGTGGCAGCGCTACGGCAAGTAGCACAGCTATCGCATAGACGAGCCCAGACCACCTGTATGGCGTTGACTGAGTCATGACACCCTCCTGTGAACCTTTCTATCCACATAACACCATACGGACTCAAATAGGTCAAAGGTGGCTCAACCACGCTCTCTTGCGCTCACAGGGGCTTTGGGTTATAGTTCCGCGAACGTTTATGGCAAAGATCGCAATCATAGCAACAGGCGGCAAGCAGTATGTTGTCGCAGAAAACGACATCATCGAGATCGAGCGTGTTGAGGGTGCTGAAAACAAGGGTGACAAGGTCACGTTTGACAACGTTCTCCTGACCGACGACGGCTCATCTGTTTCTGTTGGCGCACCACTCGTAAAGGGTGCAAAGGTAACGGGTGAATTGGTAACCAACAAGCGTGGTCCAAAGATCAACGTCATCAAATACCGACAGAAGTCTCGCTACTTCAAGAAGAAGGGTCACCGACAGGATCTCGCGAAAGTGAAGATCACCTCACTCTAAAGCAAACAAAACGAACGATCGCCGTAAGGCGATCGCTTCTTTTGTGCTAGCTCATCTGGCGCTGCGGCAATCGAAACCGTCCTTCGCCTTGCTGCATGACGTGTGGGCTAGCCGAAACAAGTCCCTTGAAGCCGCCGCTCGCCATACATGTATCGAAATTCATTTTGGCACCGGGAAGCGGAAGTGCACTTTTGTTGCAGGTCTTCCACATATGCTTGTTGTGTTCCGGCTCAACGACGGCACACTTGAGACAAAGATTTCGTGCCATTGCCACCTCCACTTCATCGCTATAAAAATCGTAGCACCTCGGTGTGAGAACTATTCGTATCTTCTGTGCATAAATGTGACTTTCTCTTGCGTATTGCGCCCACACACCGTACATTCTCGGGAGTTGAAGCGGCAACTGATGGGGAGAGGTCAATGACCCGAGTGCTTGATGAGCGACACACGTATGGCGAGTGGTCACATGAGTTCGATACGCGAAGTATCGATCCTCGTAAGATGCGACGAATGACGCGCGCTATTCGTTTCGTGTTCCACGACGCGTTCTATATTCTCGATCAGATCAATCTGCGAGTATTTGAGCCTGGCGTGTTCAAGCTTGTCGCGCTTGCGGCACAAGACTACCCGCTTTATCAGCGCTATACGGAGAATATGGACCGGATTGCAGAGCGCGCAGGTCTAAAACCGATGCCCGTATGGCTTGCGTATGCTATGGCAAGCACCTACAGGCAGGGTGATCTTCCGTCTCCTTTTGCGGTGTTGATGCACGAACCAGTGTATGTCCCGCGTATGCGAAAGGAGGGTAACGACCCGCGTGTGCTCGCGCTCGCAGAGGGCGAAAAGGAGTATCTCGTAGCGGCGCCACGTGTCGACTCGGCAGATCCGTGGGAAGAAGACCGTACGTTCATTTACCTCGCTTCGTAGAGCGAACAAGACCGCGATATTCGCGGTCTTTCTTGTTAGCGTCGAGAGGCGAGTGCGCTCTTTATTGTTTCGGGATCTGCGTATTCGAGCTCTGATCCAGTCGAGAGCCCTCGGCCCAGCGACGTGACGGAAACGAGTGGATATTCATCCATGATCTCTTCCTTTAGTCGAACCGCCGTTGCGTCACCCTCAGGGTTTGCTGGAAAGGCGAGGATGATCTCGTTGAGCTCAAATCGATCCTTGATCGTGCGAATAAGTTCCTTTACTCGTAAGCCTGTCATCTGTTCCGATGCGAGTGAGATAGTGCCACCGAGCACAAAGTAGCGGCCGCGGAATGTTCCCGAGCGCTCGATGGCGAGTAAATCCGCATCAGAGGCAACAACAGAGAGTTGCGTATCATCGCGATCAGTATTTGAGCAGATGCCACACGTATCTGTTTTTGCACTACGACTTGAGCCGAAGTAGCGCATACACTGTTTGCACTGAATTACAGAGCCCCCGAGTTCCTGGAGCGACTCGATCATCTCGCGGCGGATGGCTGGGGAAGAGCGCAACAAATATTGTACAAAGCGCTGTGCCTGGCGAGGGCCGATGCCAGGGAATTTTTCAAACAAATGAGACAAGCGCTCAATAGGATCCATGGAGCGAGTATAGCAATTTCAAAAGGTGTTAGAACGGAGCGTCCTCGCCACCCGTATCCACCTGGGTTTCTTGCACAAAGTCGCCAAAGTCGCTCTTATCTACCGAGAGGAATGTAGCCTTTTCTTCGTCGAAACGAAGCGTCACTTTGCCAACTGGACCGTTACGGTGCTTTTCAATGAGTACTTCGGTAATTCCATTTTTTTCATTCTCGGCACGGTTTCCTTGCATGTCTTCGCGGTGGATAAACATCACCACGTCGGCGTCTTGTTCGATGGAACCTGAGCCGCTGAGGTCGGAGAGGCGAGGGCGGCCACCGCGCTGTTCCACGGCGCGTGAAAGCTGCGAGAGGGCGAGTACTGGCACATCGAGTTCGCGCGCCATGCCTTTTAGGGAGCGAGAGATCTCAGTTACTTGCTGCACCAGGTTGTCGTTGTTGCGAGAGTCCGACGGCATGATGAGCTGCAAGTAGTCCACAATGATGAGCCCAAGGTTGCGCTCTGATTTGAGGCGGCGTGCAGCGGAGCGCATAGTAAGGATAGTCGCGCCCGGCTGGTCGTCGATATAGATCGGCGCCTCAGAAAGTGTGGCGATACCTCGCTGGAGGCGTTCAAAGTCTTCGTCCTTGCGGATCTTTCCGGTGCGAAGTTGCCATGAGTTCACCGCTGCTTCTGAAGCAAGCATACGGTCGACGAGCTGCTGCGAAGACATTTCGAGCGAGAAGATACCCACGGCTGTTTTGTGTTTGATGGCCGTTTGGCGAGCGATATCGAGTGCGAGTGCTGTTTTACCCATCGACGGGCGAGCCGCAAGAATAATGAGATCAGACTTCTGAAAACCTGAGAGCATGTTGTCGAGCGCGGGGTAGCCAGACGGCACACCACGCATCGCGCCGTCGTCTTTTTGCAGTCGTTCCAATCGCTCCCACGCCTCAGCGAGCTCGTCTTTAAGCTGTGCGAACTTTCGTACGCTTGAACCTTGGGTGATGTTGAAAATAGAGCGCTCAGCTTCATCGAGGACCGATTCGATCTCGCGCTCTTCTTGGAAACCAAGTTCAGAAATATTGATACCCGCATCTATGAGTTTTCGGAGATTCGATTTTGTTTGTACGATCTCTGCGTAGTGTTTTGCAACACCGGGTGAGACGGAGAGGTTTGATAGCTCTGCGAGGGCAGAGAGTCCACCCACATCTTCCAGTTGCTTGCGATCTTTCAGCAAACCGGCAACCGTTTGCACGTCGACTGGTGTACCTTTGCCGTACAAACTCACCATCGCGTCGAAAATGACACGGTGAACACCTGAGTAAAACGAATCCACTTGCACCACGTCTGCCACGTCATACATAGCGCTCGAGTTGATCATGAGCGTGCCCAAAAGCGCACGTTCAGCATCAAGATTCTGTGGGGGTATGCGAAGGTTGGGGTATGCAGGGTCGTTCACGCGGCGAGGAGTGTCATGCACATTTCGCTTATGTCGGGAGCGCTCGTCGGCCATAGATGCATACTACCGTACCCAATACAGACGAGGTGGTGATGAAATCTCGCGTAACCGAGGATATGGTGTGGATAGGTTTGTGGTTAAAAAGTGCCCCTTCGAGGGCTTAATGGAGCGCCCTTGACGGGTATGGCCGGATTTGATACAACCTAAACCACAGGTGCAGAAATAGTCAAATTTACGTATTACATTATTACTTGAACCGCAGATTCCATGCTTTCATTTTCGCCAAAAACAGTGACGAAAGAACTCCTGCTCGAATTGCCGGACCGCTCACGCCGCGTGCTTGTAGACCGATTTGGTCTCTCGTCAAAGGGCGAGCAGCGCACGCTTGATGCGATCGGTCAGGAATATGGGATCACTCGTGAGCGTATCCGACAGATCGAGAACCACGGCCTTGCCGCAGTTCGCGATTCCGATTCGTACACCACGCACGAAGCCACGCTTGAAGACCTCAAGAAGGCGCTCCTTACACTTGGTGCAGTGCTCGCAGAGGAGACGATTCTCGAGCACGTCGCAAAGCAGGAAGCAGATCACAATCACATTGTGTTCTTGCTTACTGTGGGTCATCCATTCATCTTTAGCCGCGAAAACACCGACTTTAAGGCTCGCTGGCACGTGGATGAACAGCTTTCAGAGCAAGTTGAGAACGCGCTCTCGAATTTGTACGAATCGATCGAGCCAAACCGACTCATGCCAGAAGATGAGTTCATCCAGCTCTTCGCAAAGTACCTCAAGCAGGAAGGCGTAAAGATCCGACCAGACGACGTGCTTTCTCGATGGCTCGGTATCTCAAAGCGTATCGGACGCAATCCGCTCGGTGAATGGGGACGTGTTGAATCTCCACATGTTCGCATTAAGAACACTCGTGACTTTGCGTACCTCACATTGAAGCGCCACGGCTCTCCAATGCACTTCACCGAAGTAGCGCGTGGCATCGAGAAGCTTTTTGGTCGCGAAACGCACCCAGCAACCACTCACAACGAACTCATCAAGGACGGACGCTTTGTGCTTGTGGGTCGTGGCCTCTACGCACTCAAAGAGTGGGGCTATGAGCCAGGAGTAGTGCGCGATGTGATCAAGGGAATCCTTGAGCGCGAAGGACCGCTTTCACGCGAGGACATCATCGATCGCGTGAAGCGAGAGCGATACGTGAAGGATGCGACGATCGCAGTGAATCTCCAGAACGGAATGTTCGTGCGAGAACACGACGGACGATACAGTCTTTCGAAATAAAAAGTTTTCCTAAAAAAGTAAGCCAACACGCCCCGGCCACAAGCCGGGGCGTGATATTATTTTTTCATGTCAGGCGGTCACGGCAGTGCGGGCACGGGCATTCCACCGCTCGATTGGCTCTTATGGTTCATAAAACTTATCTTCAATCTTGAAGATCAGGTTTCGTATCTTGCTGATTGGGGTGTGTCGCGCGCGCTGTATCTTTCTACACTCTTTATCGGTCTATACATCATTCTGGGTCACCTCATCCCAAATCTTCCAGCATTTACCTTTCGCTGGATGATCGGCACCGCGCCCCTCTGGTTGCCGGTAACGCTTTGGATCATGGCGTGGAACGCATGGATCTGGTACGTACAAGCGCTGTTCCTCTCGGGGCGTAACCCAGTCTTGCTCGAGATGAAAGTGCCGCGCGAGATCATGAAATCACCGCGGGCAATGGAGATCGCGCTCACGGGTCTTTCTACGTCTTCCGGCGAAACGACATTCATTCACCGTGGTTGGAAAGGGCAGGTGCGTACGTTTTTTTCTATGGAGTTCGCAAGCTTTGGTGGCGAAGTGCATTTTTATATATGGTGCTGGAAGAATTATCGAAGCGCCGTCGAGTCGACCATATATGCACAATACCCAGAGATTGAGTTAGTGGAGGTTGAGGACTATGCGTCTAAGTTTCAATATGACCCGTCGATCCATTCAGCGTTTTGTACCGATTGGCGACGTGAATCATATGTGCCCGAAGCAAAAGGGCTTGGGATCGATGCGTATCCGATCCGTACATATATAGACTGGGAGCTTGATAAGGATCCAAAGGAGGAGTATCGCGTTGAGCCGCTTGCACAGGTGCTTGAATATCTCGGGTCAATCAAACCAAATGAGCAGGTGTGGGCACAAATTGTAGTGCGCAAGGCAGGGAACTACGGCGGTATTCTTTTGCCGAAAGATATGGATCACGACTGGCAAGATGCAGTGCACGAACAGATCTCGAACGTGCGAGCCCTCGCCTCACTTCGACCGTTTAAGAATCTGCATGATCTTGATCATGCAGAGAATCCTGGTGATGTGCTTGGATTCTTCTCGCCCTCTGAATCCCAGAAGGAACAACTCGTAGCCATGGAAAGAAATTTCGGGAAATCCGCCTTTGAGGTAGGGATGCGCGGCATCTACATTACAACAGGTGGTTTGCACGGTCCAACATACGGTGGATTACGCTATTTCTGGCGACCATTCAACAATGCGCAATATCGATCTGCGCTGAAGCCAAAACGATGGACGAACAATTTCGACTATCCATGGCAAGACATCAACGGCGTGCGTGATCAGCTCGTTACGCGCCGATTCCTCGACGCGTATAGACGACGTAGTTTCTTTACATCCCCATGGAAAACCCCAACCTTCGTCATGACCAACGAAGAGCTTGCTACTATATGGCATCCGCCAAGCTCAACCATTGCCACACCGGGGCTTGAACGAATTCCTGCTACGAAGGCATCCGCACCATTAAACTTGCCACGATAAGTATGTCCGTCAAAAAAATCCTCGCGATCATTCGAGAGTTCACACACGATGTTTCTCAGTTTGTTATTCAGTTCTTCGCTACGAGCGATGAGATCCAAGATGAGCTTTCCCAAAAATGGCGGCTACACGCGAACCGACGCACGATCATCATTACGCTCACGGCAGGCACGTTTGCGTTGTTTTCATATGTCTTTGTCATTAAGCCACCTGATAATTTTCCGCTTCAGCAATTGGTAACCGTACGAGAAGGCGCGTCGGTAGATGAGATTGCATTTGATCTTGAAGCGAATGGGGTAGTTCGCTCCGGCCTTGCATTCAAGGTCGTGGCGCTCCTCACTGGCAACGCTCGCACGCTGCATGCTGGGGACTACTTGTTTAAGGAACCAAAAGACATCTTTAGCGTTGTTCGAGCTGTCTCATACGGTGCGTTTGGCCTTGAACCAGAGAAGATCCGAATTCCGGAAGGTGCAACCACGCGTTCGATGGCGATCATATTCAAGAGCAGACTCCTTCGCTTCGATACCGAGAAGTTCCTGGCAAAGGCGATGCCGCAGGAAGGATTTTTGTTCCCCGACACATACTTCTTCCTTCCGAATGCAGACGAAGATACCGTGATCAATGCGATGCGCGCTGATTTTGACGAAAAGATGAAGCCGCATGAGCAAGCTATCGCGTCATCTTCTTTGTCTTTGCACGAGATCATTACGCTTGCGTCCATCATCGAGCGAGAGGCATCTCGATCAGATGATCGTCACATGATCTCGGGTGTTTTGTACAACCGCCTCAAGGTCAATATGCCGCTGCAGGTAGATGTGACCTTCCTCTACACGATGGGTAAGAACACGTTCCAGCTCACGCTCGAGGATTTGCGAAGTGACAATCCATACAACACATACGTGCACAAAGGACTCCCGCCGGGACCGATCGGTTCGCCGTCGCTCGATTCTATCCATGCCGCTCTGTACCCAGAGAAGCACAAGTACATCTTTTACTTGGCAGATAATGGGGGAACCACCCACTACTCTCGTACGTACGAAGAGCACCTGCAAAAAAAGCGACTCTATCTCGGCTCGTAAGAGAGTGCTAGGATGCTCGCGATGAAAAAGGTTTTCGTCGGACTATCTGGTGGGGTTGATTCTGCAGTTTCTGCAGCGCTTTTACAGCGCGAGGGGTACGACGTAACGGGCGTGTTCATTAAGATCTGGCAGCCAGAATTCACCGAATGTACGTGGCGAGAGGACCGACTCGATGCGATGCGTGTCGCAGCATATCTCAAGATCCCATTTCGCGAGATCGACTTATCTGATCAATACAACGACGAGGTAGTGAAAGACATGATAGCTGCGTATCAATCGGGAGTGACGCCAAATCCCGACGTGATGTGCAACGAAAAGATTAAGTTCGGTCATTTTTTACGATTTGCACTTGAAAGCGGTGCGGACTATGTGGCAACGGGTCACTATGCGCGAGTGGTCTCAAACGATGGTGTTTTCTCCTTACTGCGAGGTATCGATCCTGACAAGGATCAGTCGTACTTCCTCTATAGACTCGGACAGCGCGAGCTCTCGCACACGATATTTCCTGTCGGTGGTCTTAAAAAAACTGAGGTGCGAGCGTTGGCTGCGGAATATGGACTGCCTGTATCAAGTAAGCACGACTCTCAGGGGCTCTGTTTTGTGGGAAATGTGACGATACCGGAGTTTCTTGCTCGGTATATAGCGCTCGAAAAAGGCGCTGTGCTCGATGCAGCTGGATCAGAGATCGGTACTCATGATGGAGCTGCGCTTTTTACCATTGGACAACGACATGGTTTTCACACGGTGCTACCCTCAAAAGTGCCTCTGTATGTGGTAGGTATCGATGTTGAGAATAACTCGATCACAGTCTCTCCTCAGGCGAGCATCGCTACTGTTGCATCCGTGCAGCTCCATGGTCTGCATTGGATCGGTGCAGTACAGGATCATGTGAGTGTGCAAACCAGATATCGAGAGCGACCAGTATCCGCGCGCATTGAGCACGAAACAGTGTTCTTTGACGAGCCGCACATTGCAACACCGGGACAATCGGTCGTTCTGTATGTAGATGAGGTATGCGTTGGTGGTGGTATTGCAGGGCGTATGCACACACACGCGTAGAATCGCGCACATAAACCCGCTACACTACGAGTATGCTCGAAGTTTTGCGGCGCGTATTTTTGTACGTCCTTGCCGCTACCCTGATCGCATATGTTGTTTTCCTTATTGTGGGATCAGTATTTTATGCGCGAGCAGAGCAGAAATCTGAGATAGTGTGGGTGAGAGATCAGATCGGTCCAAATACACACCGACTTTCAGGGTCGGTACCAGTTCCATCCGCGTGCACTGAATTGATCCAAAAAACGGAAAAACTCAGCGACCAGCTCTACAAGCTTGCATTCACCACGTGGGATGATCCAAACATTGACTGCGAGAAGGGTGTCGTAAAGAAGGAATTTCACGAAATTATCTTTGCGCCCGCGGTCGGCGTTCATTTTATTGCAACACTCAATGGTGTATCGATCCCTATTATTGTTGTTCCGTATAAGCCATAACCATGTCACACGCACTCATAAAAAAAGCAGATGGACAGCTTGAACCATTCGATCCAACGAAGCTCGAGTCGTCGCTTCAACGCGCCGGAGCAACATCGGTTGTTCGCGCAAAAATACTCGGGCGAGTGCTACACGACCTCAAGCCCGTGCAAAGCACCGAAGAGATCTATCGTCATGCATACGAGATGCTTAAGGAGGTCGAAGTGGAGCCGGTTGCTGCGCGTTATTCAATGAAGCGAGCTGTGTACGCGTTGGGTCCATCGGGTTTTCCATTCGAACAGTTTCTTGCGGAAGTACTTCGTGGTCATGGATGGAAGACGCAGACCGATCTCATGATGACGGGTCGATGTGCGCCCCACGAGGTAGATATTCTTGCGGAGAAGAATGGTCGTCGTGTTGGCATTGAAGTGAAATTTCACAACGAGCAAGGAGGGAAGACCGACATTAAAGATGCGCTCTATGTGCATGCTCGGTACGAGGATCTCAAGCAAGCTCCGGTGTTGTCATCGCGCGTGGATGAGGGCTGGTTGGTAACAAATACCGTGTTCACGCGCAATGCAATTCGGTACGGCCGCTGCTCGAATCTCACCATGATTGCATGGGACTATCCTCGTACACGAGGGCTCGCGGCAATGATCGAAGAAGCTGGCGTGCATCCGGTTACGGCCCTCACCACGCTTTCCGATAGTGAAAAGCGAAGATTGCTCGATAAGAAGATCGTGCTCTGTAAATCTGTCCAAACCGCACATCTGCTTGAAGATAATGGTATTGCACCTGGAAAGATCCACCATGTGCGAGAAGAAGCCAAGATGCTCTGTGGTATTTAAGTGTGAACAGTGAGATTTGTTCGCACTTCCTACGATACAATAGTCATATAACCCTTGTCGCAGTATGAGAAACGCAGCACTCTTCGTTGATCCAACAAACATCATGTTTTTGAAGCTGTTGCTTGCAATGCTTCTTGGTGGATTCATTGGTACGGAGCGAGCGATCTTGGCTCGGCAATCGGCGGGCACGCGTACGTTTGGCCTTGTCTCTCTTGGCGCGTGTATGTTCATCATCGTCTCCAATTACGTCTCTGCTGCGTATATGGGAGTGCTCGATATTCAGCCACTCTACGTGCCGGGCGCTATCGTCACGGGTATCGGATTCCTTGGTGGAGGCCTCATTATTTTCCGGGGCGACTCGCTTCATGGTATTACCACAGCTGCAGGACTGTGGATCACTGCTGGTATCGGCATGGCGGTTGGCTTTGGTTTGTACTCGGTGGCGATCTTCTCAACCATTCTCGTGTTGATCATGTTCACGGGCATGTATTGGATGGAATCGATGTTCAAGCATTGGTTCGCTGAGCACAACCACGACGAACAAACTCACCCACAGGCGTAGTGGTATACTCCGGCCATGTCCGGATTCTACAAGCCAAAACGTGACTCGCGGTGGAATTACGGGGGTCCAAACTGGACACTATCTCGCTCAAAGATCGATCTTTTTTTGAATTGCGCCCGCTGTTTTTATATTGATAACAAACTTGGCACGGCGCGCCCACCAGGATTTCCTTTCAATCTGAACTCTGCAGTAGACGAACTATTGAAGCGCGAATTAGACACGCATCGTGCCGCTGCGACACCACACCCACTCGCACAGGCATATGGCCTCGATGCGGTGCCGCTCGCTCACGCAAAGATGGACGACTGGCGAAATGCGCTCAGTGAGGGGGTGAAATTTAAACATCCAGCCACGAGCCTGCTTGTTCGCGGTGGTGTAGACGATATTTGGGTGAATCCAGAGGGTGAGTTGATCGTGGTTGACTACAAGGCGACCAGTAAAGACGGCTCAATCGAGTCGCTCGATGAGGAGTGGCACATTGGATATAAGCGTCAGATCGAGGTGTATCAATGGCTCCTGCGCATGAATGGATTCAAGGTTTCAGACACAGGGTACTGGTTTTATGCCAATGCATCAAAAGACAGAGAGGCGTTCGATGCGCGTCTTGATTTCGAGCTCACCCTTGTGCCCTACACGGGCGACACATCATGGATCGAAGGAACACTCTTGGATATTAAAGCGTGTCTCGACTCGAACGACATTCCAGCTTCATCGTCTGATTGTGATTATTGTAGGTATCGTGAGGCAGCCGGGAATGCGATGAAGGATCACATGCAAAAGACGGGTGGGAAGAACCTCAAGCAGTAGTCAATATACGTTCATATGAAAACATTTACAGAAAAAGTTCGTGCCATTGTGGCAAAGATTCCAGAAGGAAAGACGATGACCTACAAACAAGTAGCTGCAAAAGCGGGTAGTCCAAATGCCGCGAGAGCAGTGGGAATGATCATGCGTGCAAATTACGACACAGGAATTCCGTGTCACCGCGTGATCGGCAGCGATGGTAAAATGCATGGATATAATCGTGGTGGGGTAGAAGCGAAGCTCGCAATACTCCGTAAGGAAAAGGCTATTGCCTAAATACGTATATGAAGATGAACAAACTTCCGGGAACGGATGTGCAGGTTTCTATTATCTGTGCGGGCACAATGAATTGGGGCACCTTTAATACAGAGTCTGAGGCGTATGAGCAGCTTGATTACGCCGTATCTCAAGGTGTGAACTTTCTTGATACAGCAGAAATGTATCCAATTCCACCATCGCGTGAAAAGCAGGGGCTGACTGAAACATATCTCGGCAACTGGATGAAAGCGCGCGGAAATCGCGGTTCGCTCGTTGTTGCGAGCAAGGTGTCGAGTCGAAACCAGGCGGTCATGATGGGGACTCGTGATGCGAGCGAGGGGCTCACAAAAAAGAACATTGCAATCGCAATTGATGGCACGCTATCGCGTCTGCAAACAGATTATGTTGATCTGTATCAAGTACATGTGCCTGACCGAAAGGCAAACTATTTTGGGGTTCGCGGCTACGAGGAACATATGGAGGAAGGAGGGGCTTCAATTCAGGAAACGCTTGAAGGTCTCAACGACATCGTCAAGGCCGGAAAAGTACGATATGTCGGCATATCGAATGAGACGGCGTGGGGACTTGGCGAATACCTTCGTGTCGCTCGCGAAAGAGGCTACCCAATGGTCCGAACCATTCAGAATCAGTACTCGCTCATCAATCGAACCTTTGAGATCGGACTTTCTGAGATGTGCATTAAAGAAAACGTTGGGCTTCTTCCATACTCGCCCCTCTCAAAGGGGGTGCTTTCGGGTAAGTACCTTGGTGGGGTCATTCCAGAGAATTCGCGTTTTGGGTATGCACTAAGAGATATAGATCGATACAATCCTCCGCATGCTCAGACTGCAATCCAAAAATATGCCGATCTTGCGAAGGAAATCGGCATGACGCCGGCAGAACTCGCGCTCGCGTGGGTGAATTCGCGTCCGTTTGTAACCTCGAATATCATCGGCACCCGCTCTATGGAGCAGATACGGATCGACATTGCGACGGCAAACATCACGCTTTCGCGTGATGTGCTCGAAGCGATCAAAAAGATCTATACTGAACACCCAGATCCGACTGCGTAAACGCAAAAAAGCTAAAAAATTAGCCCACAAACCCCTCATTGAAACTTATAGAGAAGAGGGGTAGAGTACCGCGATGCAAAAAGCTCCCCAGCCCCCAAAAACCCCAAAAAAGCCTGAAATTACGCCATTTCATGGCGATTCTCGTGTAGATGAATACAACTGGCTGCGCGCCCAGGAGAGCCCACGGGTCCTCAAGCACATTAAGGCAGAGAACGATTACGCCGACGCGGTAATGAAGCCTACGGTCCGCCTTCAGAAGGAGCTCTACACTGAGATCCGCAAGCGCATGAAGGAAAACGACATGTCTGTCCCGGTAAAGGAGGGACCATATGAGTACTATTCTCGCACCAAGAAAGGTAAGCAGTACGCAATTCACTGCCGTAAGCGAATTACGGGAGGAAAGGAACAGGTGGTGCTTGATGAAAATAAGCTCGCAGACGGTGAGAAGTATTTTAGTCTTGGTCTGTTTGAAACCTCGCCCGATCACCAGCTTCTCGCCTATGCCACAAACACAACGGGCGACGAAAAATACACCCTGCGCATCAAGGACCTCCGCACGGGCAAATTGCTCGCAGAAAAAATAGACAGCATTGCTGATTTTGAGTGGGCTGAAAACGGTGAGCACTTTTTCTACACAGTAGAGGAGCATCCGCATCCACCGAGAAAGATCTACCTTCATCGGCTCGGAGAAGATACAAAGGAGGACCTGCTTGTATACGAAGAAAAAGACCCGCAGTGGTACGTAGGGCTCGATAAGAGCCGTTCTCGCAAGTACATCTTTTTCATTGCAGCAAACTTTGATTCCACCGAGGTGCGTGTAATGCCGGCGCATCACCCGTTCTCACCGGTACATCTGATGGCGCCACGCAAGAAGGACGTGAAGTATTTTGTAGACCATCACAATGGGTACTTCTACATCATGACCAACGAGCGCGCAGTCAACTACAAGATCATGCGAACGAACACCGAAACGCCAACAAAGAAGTATTGGCGCGAATGGATGCCGCACGATATCGATCGACCGATCTCCGGCATGATGATGTTTGAGAACTTTTTTGTGATCACAGTTCGAGAAAAGGGATCGGAGGAGATCTACATTCATGAACCGGGGGAAGTGAAAGGAAAGAAAGTTCAACTCCCTGAGAACGAGCACTCAATAGGTATCAACGACGATCTTGAATACTTCTCAAAGTTTATTCGAATTTCCTACCAGTCATTCATCACGCCGCGTGTTGTATTTGACTACGATATCGAAAAGGGAACGTTCAAGACGCGCAAGAAGCAGGAGGTTCCAGGATGGAGCAAGAAGGGTTATGTATCGAGCCGCGTGTGGGTAAAAAGTGGCGACGTTAAGGTACCAGTCATTCTCGTGCACAAAAAAAGCGTCAAACTCAATGGTAAGGCGCCGCTGTTGCTGGAAGCGTACGGCTCGTACGGCATTTCGAGCGACCCTTATTTTTCGATCTCCAAGCTATCGCTTTTGCAACGAGGTTGGATCATTGCGCTCGCACACCCGCGTGGTGGTGGTGAAATGGGCTGGCACTGGCACAAGCAAGCGAAACTTTTGACTAAGCATAAGACCTACGAGGACATCATCGCTGTTGCAGAATATCTCCAAAAGAACAAATACACGTCAGCTGATCGAATCGCACTCATGGGTGGGTCCGCAGGTGGCATGCTTGTGGGTGCGGTGATGAACATGCGTCCTGAGCTCTTTGGTGCAGGCATCGCGCTTGTACCAGCAGCGGACGTGGTGACATCAATGTTCGACGAATCGCTCGGTGGTACACGATTGCACTACGACGAAGTCGGCGACCCACGCATCAAAAAGTTCTACGAGTACTTCAAGAAGTATTCTCCATTCGACGCTGTAAAGGAGCAGGCATATCCAAGCATGCTGGTGCGTGTGAATCTCAACGACATCCGCACGCCATACTGGGAGGGTGCCAAGTGGGTAGCACGACTGCGCGATAAAAAGACTGACTCAAATCCAATTTTGCTTAAAACGGAAATGGTTGCGGGACACTTCGGCAAATCTGGCCGATACGAGTGGATCAAAGATCGCGCGTTTGACTTTGCATACCTGCTTTCTCGATTCACGAACAAGTAAAACTTGACGCGACTGCAGTGAGGTATAGTCTGCGAAAAGGTGCCGAGCAATCGGCGTGTACAAGGGGGTAGTGTGATGGCTTTAGTCAGATTCTCGCCAGCAGCTATTGTGCGGGTTGCGGGTCGGCTTCGAGAAGCTCAGCTGCAACCAAACATGACGACGATCGCGGCGGTGATTGGAATGCGTCCAGCGACGCTTTCGAAGATACTTCGTCGCGAAATGCCTGAGCTTGAACGTTCTGCAAAGATCGTCTCGTATCCAGGTTGCGATGGGGCGCGACTTCACCAGCTCAATCTTGTGATGTACCTGAAGGCGGTGCAATCAATCCATGCGCGCAACGACGTTCCCACATATGCGTCGCTTGCGCGCGAGCTCGGCAAAAGCAAGACGACAGTGCAGTCGTTTTGCTACACCCACCGCAATAAGGTAAAGGATCTATTCACTGTTTATAGTGAGTTCGAGGCGCGCGTGTTTCGTGTGGGGCGCTCACGACTTCTCCGGAACGTCTCAACGACGCGTACGGGGCTGCTCGGGGAATTGCGCTGTTCTCGAATGGCGCTCTACAAAGTACTCAAGCGACACCCATTGTTCGTCTTTGTGCTCGGGCTTCAATACAAAGGACGATGGGCAACTCGCACCGATGATAATCCTCTGCATCCAGTCCTTGGTCTTCGTCGCAACATTGGCGAATGCACTCGCCTTACGCGGGCACAGTCCGGCACTCAGGGGCTCGATATGCCTGAACGGATCATGCGGAGTGTCGCTGCTCGTTATGGGGTGCCCCTCAAGGATCTCCGATCACCAGAAAAAAGTCGGCGAGGGCACAAAAGCAGGACTAAGCTCTTGAGTAAGGTAGCGATCTACCTCATCCGAGAGGAAACGGATGCCTCGTTCGCGGAAATTGGGAATATGTTCAATGTGAGCCGTCAGGCCGCCACGAATTCCCACGCAGCGATCAAAGTGATCGCTCGCTCACTCAAAACCGAGTTCGCGTATATTCGTAATCTCTGCGGTATATACGACTAATTCGAAAGAGGCTACACCACTGTAGCCTCTTTTCTTTTAGTCACTCTCGCGTTACGCTCTCTTGAATACCACTATGAAAGTCAACGACGTACGCACAAAATTCTTTGAGTTCTACAAGGCGCGCGGACATGCGCACATAGCGTCGGCCCCTATTACGCCACTAAACGACCCAACGACCCTTTTTGTCGGTTCCGGCATGCAGCCGCTTGTGCCGTATTTGCTTGGTGAGGCACACCCATCGGGCAATCGCCTCGTGAATAGTCAAAAAAGCTTTCGTGCAGAAGATATCGATGAGGTGGGCGACAATCGCCATACCACATTCTTTGAAATGCTCGGTAATTGGTCACTTGGCGATTACTTCAAGCAGGAACAGCTTCCGCAGGTGTTTGAATTTTTGACGAACGAGATCGGCTTGGATCCGAATAAGTTGTACACGACCGTATTTCAAGGGGATGAGAAAAATGATGTGCCACGCGACGAAGAGTCGGCTGCATTGTGGGTAGAACTTTTTGCAGAAAAGGGTATTGAAGCGAAGGTGGTGGAGATCGGCGCGGAAGCTGATGGATATGTAAAAGGTATGCAAGGCGGACGCATTTTCTACTACAACGCGAAAAAGAACTGGTGGTCGCGTGCTGGTGTGCCTGAAAATATGCCGACCGGCGAGCCAGGCGGACCAGATAGCGAGGTGTTTTATGACTTCGGCACAGAACACGATCCAAAATGGGGAGCTGAGTGTCACCCGAATTGCGACTGTGGACGATTCATGGAGATCGGTAACTCGGTCTTTATGCAGTACATCAAGCGGGAAGATGGCTCATTCGCCTTGCTTCCGAAACAGAATGTAGACTTTGGTGGTGGTTTGGAGCGAATTGCAGCAGCGTCGAATAATGATTCTGATGTATTCAAGACTGATGTCTTTGCAGACATTATTGACCTCCTATCTCGCGACTCAGGAAAGTCTTATGACGACGAATCGTATAAGCGATCATTCCGTATTGTGGCAGATCACATGCGAGCAGCGACATTCATGCTGGGCGACGGTGTACGACCCGCAAACACAGACAGAGGCTACATACTACGCCGCTTGCTCCGCCGGGCATCGCAGCACGCGCAAAAGCTTGGCATTCCATCTGAAAGCGCAGACGTGAGCGCACTCGTACGCGCCGCCATCATCGTGATCGAGAAGTACAAGGCCGCGTATGTAGAACTTGCTACCGACGATGCATTCCAAATGATAAAGAGCGAGATCTGGAAGGAGGAATTGCAATTTGGTCACACGCTTGTGCAGGGCATGAAAGAGTTTGAGCGTCTTGCAACAAGCGATATTTCTGGAGAACAAGCCTATACACTTTTCACCACGTATGGTTTTCCGTTTGAAATGACAAAAGAGCTAGCCGCTGAGCGAGGTATTGCAGTCGATGAGGCGGCATTCAAAGAACTGATGGTGAAGCACGCCGATCTTTCGCGAGCCGGTTCGGAGCAAAAGTTCAAGGGCGGGCTTGCTGATGCGTCACTCGAAACAACTCGTTTACACACTGCGCACCACCTGTTGTTGAAGGCATTGCAGATCGTCCTCGGTGACCATGTAAAGCAGCGTGGCTCAAATATCACCTCGGAGCGACTGCGCATCGACTTCTCACATGGTGAGAAAATGACTCCGGAGCAAAAGGCAGAGGTAGAGCGCATAGTGAACGAGCAGATCAAAATGCATTTGCCAATGACGCGCTCTACGCTACCGAAGGTGGACGCAGAGAAACTGGGCGCGCAGCACGAATTCGGGGCAAAGTATCCTGAGATCGTAACGGTGTATTCTCTTGGCCCTGTTGGTGCCACTGTAGATGACCCTCAGTTTGATAAAGCATTCTCGATCGAATTTTGCGGAGGACCGCATGTAACGAATACCAGTGAGATCGAAGAGGGTGGTGTATTCAAGATACAAAAGGAAGAAGCGGTTGCAGCCGGTATACGCCGCATCAAAGCGGTACTCACAAAGTAACTTCAGTTGAGGAATGAACCTCGCTGCAGCGCGCTATACTAAAGTGAATGCTGAATATTCGTCTGCCATTTCGCGAAGAGGTGATCGCGATTGTTGATATTGGACCGGGCAGTGCTCGCGCGGCGCTCGTATCCGTGCAGCACGGTAAGGCGCATGTGCATGCGCAGACTTATTCTTTGATCGGTATCGAAACCGAAACCCCCGAACATTCAATTGCAGGCATAGGTGAACGCGTAGACGATGTGTGTAAGCGGCTCATGGAACGGGCCGCTCAAAAAGGTATAAGCGGGCATATACAGTCGGTGTATTGCGTAGTGCACGCCCCGTGGGCGCATTCATCGACGGTCCGAAAGCGTGTGGACTTCCAGGGCGAGACGAAGGTGCACGAATCTCACATTTCTACCCTTGCCAAGGAGTTGCTCGATGAAATGAAAAACTTCAATCGAGAGACAATGATGGAGGCGGCGGTGATCCGCACCTGGCTCAATGGGTATCCGGTCGTTAAGCCTGAAGGTAAATCGGCTCACTCGCTGGTGGTGTGCGCCATAGTGAGCGACATAGACCAAGCAGTAAAAAAGAACGCGGAAGCAGCGATACATCGTGCGTTTCCATCCTCACATATCGAGTGGCGTTCAGCGGCTCGCGCATTACAAACGACTCTCGGCGATCTGTATCGCGATGATGAGAACTATCTTGCACTCGATATGGGTCTTGATGCGACCCATATCATCTCAGTGCGTGACGGATTTCCAACGGGCGAGCGAGTCGTACCGCAAGGATTACGGACCATTCTCACGCGTGTTGATAAAGTGCGTGTTGCCGAAGAGACGCTTGGCCTTATTCGTATGCTTTCTCGAGATGCCTGTGAGGGTGCTGCATGCGAAGCGATCCAAAAGGCGATGGCGATCGCGGAGCCGGAGCTCGCGAAGGTATATGGGGAAGCCTTCGGTGCGCTCGCATCTGAACGACGCCTTTCAAATACGCTCGTGCTTTCTGCACACCCAGACATCATCGATTGGATGAAGCAGTTCTTTTCTCGTCTCGACTTCACACAGTTCACCACAACGACTCTGCCGTTCTCTGTAGCACTTCTCGAAAACACCGCTTTGTCACATGTGACTTCCGAAGAGCCGCTGCATTCACAAATCGTGTTTGCGAGCGCACTTGTCAACACGGAGCATCGAGACTGATTTGCCCCGTACTGTCGCGTGATATACTTCGTTTTCAATGGCGAAGGATTATTTTCAAGATATCCTGCCTCCGCAAGGCAAAGGAAAGGCCGCTCGCGGGGCAGCGCTACGCAAGGATCCAGATGTACGCCCTGCGGCTACAGTAGAAGAAGAGGTGACCCATACGCCTTCAATGGAGAGCGATGAGGATGAGGTAGAGGTCCCATCGGATGAGCCGGTTGAGCCAGAGCCAACTCCCGAGAAGTCGATCCGTAACATTGCAGCGCCATCGCGACGCATGAGAGATGAGATGAACGACGCTCCACGCTATTCTCCGCCAATGCCACGTGCACCCCGTAAGCCACGACGCTGGCTGTGGGCGGTTGCTGGAATATTTGTCGCAGTTATTGGAATTTTGCTTTTGATCGCATTGCGAGGTACGTCGGTCAACGTTGAGCCGAGAGTGCATACTGTTGTTTTTGATGAGACATCACGCTTCACTGCGTATCCACAAGCCAGTGCGGGTGCAGGAATGCTTCCGTATACGACTCAAACGATCGAGCTCGAGGACTCGGAGCCTGTAGAGAGCACTGGAGTGGTACACGCAGAAGAGAAGGCGAGCGGCATGATCACTGTGTACAACGATTTCCAGACAACACCCGTAAAACTTGTTAAGAATACGCGTTTCCAAACCGCGGATGGTCTCATTTTCCGCGCACAGTCTGACATTAGCGTGCCGGGAAAGAGCGGCACCACACCAGGGCAAGTCTCGGTCTCCGTTATTGCTGATGCTGTTGGTGAACAGTACAACGTACAGCCAACTCGACTCAATGTGCCAGGGCTCTCGGGTAGTCCTGAGTACGATAAGGTATACGGGCAGTCAACAACAGCGTTTACAGGCGGCTTTAACGGTGATCGACCGGCAATTTCTGAGGGTGCGCTTGCGGGAGCTCAAACAGCGGCACGCGGCCGACTTGAGCAAAAAATGCGTGAGGCAATAAGCGCGCTTTCGACCGGCTCGATTGTAACGTTCCCAGAGCTTGCGCAGGTTACATACACATCTCTGCCAACGACGAACGAAGGCGGCACGAGTGCGAAGATTCACGAAAAGGCAGTCGCCCTTGTTCCTCTTTTCCAAGCAAACGACTTCGCCTTTGCGGTTGCTCGTACTGTTTCGGCAGAGGCAGAAAGCGCAAAGATTCGGTTGGTGGGCACCAATGACTTCGGTGGACTCCTTGTATCTGCATCGAGTACCCCGGGAGTAGACCCGATCTTGTTCCAGCTCACTGGTCAGGCGATGCTTATCTGGGAGGTAGATGCCGCGGAGCTCGCCCAGGCGCTTGCTGGACGAGATCAGAGCGCATTCCAGACGATCGTGACGGGTTTCCCGGGCATCCAGTCCGCAACGGCACGAATTGAGCCGTTCTGGTCGAGCTCGTTCCCCGGCGATGCCAACCGTATCCGCATCAAAATTGCCGACCCATCGGCTCAAAAATAGGCCAAAACGCGACAAAAACGGCCTAAACCTTGACTTGTCTTACCCTTATTGCTACTATCCCTCACGCAGATATGGCTGATGCAGAAGTTGTGGAAGGAACCGTCGAAGAGGCGCTTCCAAACACGCTATTTCGCGTAAAGCTCGACAACGGTGATCTGGTACTTTCGTACCTCGCTGGAAAAATGCGTCTGCATAGAATCAAAGTGCTGGTCGGCGACCGAGTGCAATTGCAACTCGATCCGTACGGCGGCAGAGCTCGGATCGTCCGCCGGTCCTAAGCCAACATATAAGTCCCGCCCGTCCGAGGAATCCTTGGAAGGTAGGGAAATACGGTGGTATCAAAATTTCAACTATGAAAGTAAAGGCTTCAGTAAAAAAGATCTGTATGCACTGCCGTCACGTAAAGCGACGCGGTCGCTTGTGGGTCATTTGCACGAACCCACGTCACAAGCAGCGACAGGGCTAATTATTTAATACATAGTCTTCATCAGTAACACACCATGCGTATCGCAGGCATCACAGTTCCAGACGATAAGCGCCTTGAGGTATCTCTCACGGCTATTTACGGTGTAGGCCGACCACGTGCGAAAGCAACGCTTGATGCGCTTGGAATCGACTGGGGCATGACCGCAAAAGATCTCTCTGCTGCGCAGGAGTCTTCGCTTCGCGAGGCACTTGAAAAGTTCACCGTAGAAGGCGAACTCCGCCGACAGATCAGTGCAAACGTACGCCGCCTCAAGGACATCAAGGCGTATCGAGGCACTCGACACCAGAAGAAGCTCCCAGCTCGAGGTCAGCGCACCAAAACAAACAACCGAACCATCCGTGGTAACAAGCGAACCACGATGACATCAGGCCGCCGTAAGCTCGAGAAGACATGATTTGATCCGAGTCTGAGGATTGACCAAGGGGCACGAGAAATCTGCTCACTGGTTGAACCCACAAACGGTTTCGACACACATCACCTATGGGAAAAAAACGAATCATACGAAAATCAGGAGGCACGGTTGACGCGGGACTCAAGTCTCGTGCGCTTGCTCGTGTTGCAAAAAAGAACATCGTACAAGGCACGCTTCACATTCACGCAACCTACAACAACACGAAGGTTCTCCTTGCCGACAAGAACGGAAACGCAATTGCATGGTCTTCATCGGGAAGCCTCGGCTTCTCGGGCGCGAAGAAGGGCACACCATTCGCTGCCGCAAAGGTTGGCGAGATCGTGGGCGACAAGGCTGCGATCATCGGTGTAAAGGAAGTTGATGTGGTGATCCGCGGTGTTGGATCTGGCCGCGAATCAGCACTCCGCGCATTCGCTGGTAAGGGCATCGACGTTACTCGAATTTCAGACGACACTCCGGTGCCACACAATGGTCCTCGTCCTCCTAAGCCACGACGCGTCTAAATAATTTTAAAAATATATGTTGCCTGTACGATCAAAATACAAAATCGCAAAGCGCCTCGGTGCTGGCGTATTCGAGCAGACGCAGACTCAGAAGTTTGCGCTCTCTGAAGCTCGCACTGCAGCTTCTAAGAAGAAGCCGCGTGGACGCGGAGGTTCCGACTACGGTCGCCAGTTGCTCGAGAAGCAGCGAGTACGATTCACCTACGGTCTCAACGAGCGTCAGCTTTCTAACTACGCAGAAAAGGCGATGAAAGAGGCTGATCCATCAACGGCACTTCACCGCTCACTTGAGCAGCGTGCTGATAGCATCGTCTATCGCGCTGGTCTTGCCGGCACTCGCCGCATGGCTCGCCAGCTCGTTTCCCACGGACACATTCTTGTAAACGGTCGCCGCACCACGACACCGTCACACCACCTTAAGAAGGGCGACGTGATCACTATCCGAGAGGGCAGTCGCAAGAGCCCACTCTTCGCTGGTCTCGCTGACCAGAACGAGGAGCGCCGCTCCATCCCACAATGGCTCACTGTAGACATCTCGCTTTTGAAGGCGGAGGTATCTGGTGAACCGGCCTACACGACAGTCGAGACGGGCTTGGATTACGCGACGGTGTTTGAGTTCTATAGCCGATAATGTTATAATCGGCCGAATTTTACGCATCTATTTTTATTATCAGTCAACACACACGTTTAAAAAAACTATATGTCGGACTATCACATTGCACTTCCATCAAAGCCTCGCGTCGTCACAGAAAGCGAGCGCAGCGGAACATACGAGATCGACGGTTTGTACCCGGGATACGGCTACACGCTCGGCAACTCCCTCCGCCGCATCATTCTCTCCTCGCTCCCGGGAGCTGCTGTCACGCACGTAAAAATCCCTGGTGTAGCACATGAATTTTCCACCATCGAAGGTGTAAAAGAGGATGTTGTTACCGTTCTCCTCAACATCCGTAAGATCCGCTTGAAGCTCAACACCGATGAGCCTCAGACCATTACGCTCTCTGTAAAGGGCCCAAAGACCGTTACTGCAGAAGACCTCAAGCTTCCTGGTCAGGTTGAAATTCTCAATCCGGAACAGGTTATCGCAGAGGTAACTGGAAAGGGTCAGTTTGAACTTGAGCTCCGCGCAGAACGCGGTCTTGGCTACATTCCAAAGGAGGAGCACCAGAAGGAGCGCGTAGAGATCGGTTCAATCGCGCTCGATGCGATCTTTTCTCCGATCCGCCGTGCAAACTACGAAGTTGAGAACATGCGTGTTGGTGATCGAACAGATTTCAACCGACTCCGCATCCTCATTGAGACCGATGGCACACTCGCACCACGCGAGGCGCTTGAAAGCTCGATCACAACCATGATCCATCAGCTCAAGGCAGTTGTTGGTTTCAAGGAGGAAGAGACTACGGAACTTGCTCCGCTTCCTATGACAGACGCTCGCATGGGCTTGCCAGAAAAGGTACAGCCGATGGATGCAGAGATCTTGAAGACTCGCATCACCGAGCTCAACATGCCGCAGCGCGTTGAAATGGCGCTTGATAATGCTTCGATCCGAACCGTTGGTGGCTTGGTTCGCAAGCGAGAAGATGACCTCTTGGCGATCGAAGGCTTGGGCCAGAAGGGCTTGCAGGACATCAAGCGTGCGCTTTCTAATCTTGGTCTCACACTCCGAACACAGTAATTAGATAGATATACCGTTATGCGACATCACGTTAAAAACCGAACATTGGGCCGAGACAAGCGACAGCGCACCGCGCTTTTGCGATCACTCGCGCGCTCCATCATCCTTCAGGAGGGTATTGTGACCACGATCGCGAAGGCAAAGGAGGTAAAGCCATTTGTTGAGCGTCTTGTTACGACAAGCAAGCAGAACTCGGTTGCATCACGCCGTGATGTTATGACTCGACTCAATTCAGCTGAGGCTACGAAGAAGCTCCATGACACGATCGCGCCGCGATACGCTACGCGCGCAGGAGGATACACTCGCATTGTGCGCATGGGTCGCGTTGGTACTCGTGTGGGTGATGCTGCACGCATCGAATTCGTAAAATAAGTATATGGCAACAAAAACGTACACAATTGACGCAGCAGGTAAAACGATCGGACGCATTGCATCCGAGGCTGCAAAAGCACTCATGGGCAAGACATCTGCTGACTACGTGCCAAACGTGCGCTCAGACGTAAAGGTAACAGTAAATAACTGCTCCAAGATCTACACGCGCGAGCGAAAGCGACAGCAGAAGGTCTACACCAACTACTCTGGTTACCCAGGAGGTCTTAAGAAGGAGACGCTCTCGAACCTTAATGCACGCAAGGGACACGGCGAAGCAATTCGCATCGCGGTTTCTCGTATGATCCCACGCAACACGATGCACACAGCACGCATGAAGAACTTAACCGTTAACGCGTAATTCTATGGCGACGAAAGAATACACAGAAGCAGTTGGGCGACGAAAGACAGCATCGGCTCGCGTACGAATTACGCCGGCTAAGAGCTCGTCAATGACGGTCAACGGTAAGACAGCGGAAGAATACTTCCCACTCGCACAGATGGTAAAGACAGCGTTCTCACCATTGCAGGCGCTTGGTGCTCAGTACGCAGTGACCGTTAAGGTTGCAGGCGGCGGCCACAAGGCTCAGGCAGATGCGATCCGACACGGCATCTCTCGCGCAATGATCGAAGTTGTTCCAGAGCAGCGAAAGGACCTCAAGGTTCGCGGATTCCTCAAGCGAGATCCTCGCGCAAAGGAGCGCAAGAAGTTCGGCCTCAAGGGTGCACGACGATCCCCACAGTGGTCTAAACGATAAAGACAAGAGATTCCCCGAAAGGGGAATCTTTTCGTTTAGACCACTGTGGGCAGGAGGGGGTCGGGGAACCTGCTGGTTCCCCGTGGAGGAAGGAATGGGAAAACCGTGGGTTTCCCAGAACCACATGTGGTCAAAGCGCTAAGCGTTTTGCAACCAAACCAAAAGTCCCCGAAAGGGGGCTTTTGTTTTGACACCCGACATTCTCTTGGGCAGACTGACAGGAGAGGAGAGACACATGACGAAACATATTGTTTCCATCCGCTCAAACACTCCTGCGCAAGATCCGGAAATACCGGAGTGCTACAAGGATTCGCTCTCTATATCCCAGAAGGTTCTGAAGGGAACCGACTGGATCTGGACCGAATCGAGTGTTGCGATCATCGCAACGCGAAACATGAAGACGATCGATGATCAGATCGAGATGTTTCAGCGGTACCACGAGAAAAACATTTTGCGGCCAGTGCAGGCGGGGGAACTCGCACAAATGGAGCGTCATCTTGATCTCTGGCGCGGGCACTGGCAAGAATGCGCAGCAGAAGGCCGGATCTTTTTTGTCGGTACTGTATACACCCTCCATTACGAGGAGGAAGTTACGTACGACCTCGTATGGGCTGCATGGTACGACAAGGACCAGCATGAATGGGTCTTCAATTGCATTCCCACTACCGCTCGGTTGTGGCCCAACGACCTCTTTGCGTGTGTTGCGATGGGCGGAAAGCTCGTAGTCGAAGAATGTATTGTGAAGCCGCCACTACCTCCGCCGCGTCGCGAGCGAGAGCGAACGGTGCCGCGTGAACTGCTCGCCATCAAGCGATGATCGATCTCCCGGAGTAAAATCTGGGAGATTTTTTTGCACTAGAAAATTCATTTTGGTATAGTACGCGCGTCATGAAGGAGCACGATCACACAAACGACGCTCCCGAAGAGGAGATTGTCGATGATATGGATTTTGAACCCGAGGAAGAGCTTGGGTCTGTTGGTGCTGCACTAGCAAAAATCAAAAAACTGCGAGCCGAGCTTAAAGAAGCGCAGGCGAAGCGCGATGAATACCTTGCTGGTTGGCAGCGCGAGAAGGCCGACGGTATCAATCTTAAGAAGGAGGCAGCACACGACGCGATTCGCATGGCGGCGCGTGTGAAGGCGGGCATTATCGAAGATATGTTACCCGCGCTTGATAGCTTTGATATGGCTGCGGGGGCGGCATCGTGGGAAACGATCGACCCTACATGGCGAAGTGGTATGGAAGGGGTACGGAATCAGCTCCTTGATGCGCTCAGTAAAAACGGCATCGAGCGATTCGGTAAGGTGGGAGATGTGCTCAATCCGTATCTCCACGAAGCGGTACAAGAAGTGGAAGACATGCCGGGAGAAAGTGGCTCTATCGTGAAAGTTTTACGGCATGGCTACAAAGCTGGCGAGCATGTGCTCCGTCCCGCGCAGGTGATCGTTAAGGCGTAATGACCGGAATTTGACCTCACCAAAATAAATCGTATAATATATTTATCTTATTGATCTTTAATCGATACACACTATGGCAAAAATTCTTGGAATCGACCTCGGAACCACCAACTCAGCGATCGCTGTTGTATCGTCTGGTGAACCGAAAATTATTGAAAACTCCGAAGGTGCACGCACTACGCCTTCTATTGTTGCACTTTCAAAGACGGGTGAACGACTCGTGGGTCAGATCGCGAAACGACAGGCTGTTACGAATCCGAAGAACACCATCTATCAGATCAAGCGATTCATTGGCCACACATACGACGAAGCTGCCGTACAGAAGGATAAGGGCGCAGTCCCATTCGAGATCCGAAAGTCCGACAACGGTGGCATCGAAGTGCAGATGGGAGATAAGTGGTACCGCCCAGAAGAGATCTCTGCGATGATCCTTCAGAAATTGAAGGCCGACGCTGAGGCGCGCTTGGGCGAAACAATTACCGAGGCTGTGATTACGGTGCCTGCGTATTTCAACGACACGCAGCGCGCGGCAACCCGGGATGCTGGTAAGATCGCCGGACTGGAGGTAAAGCGAATCATCAACGAGCCTACGGCTGCGGCGCTCGCATACGGTTTCAACAAAAAGAAAGACGAGAAGATCGTTGTATTCGACTTCGGTGGCGGCACGTTCGATATCTCGGTACTTGAGGTCGGTGACGATGTGATCGAAGTCCGCTCTACGGATGGCGACGCGCACTTGGGAGGCAAGGACATCGATCAGACGATCATGAACTGGATCGCCGATGAGTTTAAAAAAGAAAGCGGTGTCGATGTACGAACCGACGCACTTGCTCGTCAGCGCCTCGACGAGGCCGCGGAAAAGGCAAAGATCGAGCTTTCTACGGCTGTTGAAACAGAGATCAATATTCCGTTCATCACCTCAACCGACGCAGGACCGCAGCATCTTCTTATCAAGATGTCGCGCGCAAAACTCGAAGAGCTGACGCAAGAGCATATTGATCGTGCGCTCTCGATCACGAAGCGTGCGATGGAGGCATCTCCGTTCAAGATTGCAGACATCAATGAGGTCGTGCTCGTTGGCGGACAAACACGCATGCCTGCCATGCAAAAGGCCGTCGAAGACTTCTTCGGCAAAAAGCCCCACATGGGCGTTAATCCGGACGAGGTCGTTGCGCTCGGTGCCGCACTTCAGGGAGGCATTCTGCAGGGCGATGTGAAAGACGTGCTCTTGCTCGACGTGATCCCGCTTTCACTTGGTATCGAGACGATGGGTGGAATCGCGACAAAGCTTATAGAGCGCAATACCACGATCCCAACGTCGAAGTCGCAGGTGTTTTCAACTGCCTCTGACAATCAGCCATCTGTCGAGATTCATATTGTGCAGGGTGAGCGCTCAATGGCGAATGACAATAAGTCGCTCGGCAAATTCAATCTCGATGGTATTCCACCAGCACCGCGCGGCATGCCACAGGTAGAAGTGACATTCGACATTGACGCGAACGGAATTCTTTCAGTAAAAGCGAAAGATAAAACCACGGGTAAAGAACAGTCGATTCGCATCGAGGCCGCATCTGGTCTATCCGAGGCAGAGATCGAGAAGATGCGTCAGGAAGCAGATGCCAATGCCTCTGCTGATGCTGAGAAGCGCGAGCTCGTTGAAGTGCAAAATATGGCCGACCAAACTGTATACGCTGCGGAGAAGGCGGTTCGCGAGCATGGCGACAAAGTAGATGCGAGCGTGAAAGCAAACATTCAAACTAAGATCGATGCACTCAAAACGGCACGCAATGGAACTGACAAGGGTGCTGTACAGTCAGCGACTCAGGAGCTCAATACGGCAATGAGCGCGATTGGCGAGGCAATGCAAAAGCAAAACACTCAAACAGGAGAGCAGGAACCACCAAAGACAGATGGCGAAGAGCCAAAGACTGAATAAGCACAATGAAGGATTACTACGACGTACTTGGAATACAGAAGGGTGCCTCCGACGACGAGGTGAAGTCGGCATTCCGTAAGCTTGCCCACAAATATCATCCCGACAAAAAGGGTGGAGACGAAGCAAAGTTCAAGGAGGTGAGCGAAGCATATGCAGTGCTTGGTGATAAAAAGAAGCGCGCAGAGTACGACACCTATGGCAAGACGTTTGCTGGTGGTGGCGGGCCGGGAGGATTCGGAGGCTTCGACTTCTCGAATTTCCAAGGATTCCAGAATGGTCAAAATGTAGAGTTTGATCTTGGAGACATCTTCGGGGAATTCTTTGGTGGCGGCGCAGGTGCACGACAGGCGCGAGGTCGCGACATATCCATAGATATCGAGCTCTCATTCCATGAATCGATCTTTGGCACCGACCGCAGAGTACTCATCTCAAAGACGGGTGTGTGCGAAACATGCACTGGCACGGGTGCTGAAAAGGGAAGTTCGATGGTTGCCTGCAGTGCATGTAACGGCAAGGGCGAAATTCGCGAGACACGCAACTCATTCTTCGGCACATTCGCAACGACGCGCACGTGTCCCAAGTGCCATGGCAAGGGACAGATTCCAGAAAAGCCATGTAAAACATGCCAGGGAGCAGGAGTCGCAAAAAAACAGGAAGAGATTCACATAGTCGTTCCAGCGGGAGTCTCCGATGGCGAGATGATCCGCATGCCAGGGCGAGGTGAAGTGGCTGCTGGAGGAAGTGCGGGTGATCTGTATGTAAAACTGCATGTAAAAACAGACTCGGCTTTCACTCGCGAAGGAAATAATCTCGTTCGGACACTTCCAGTTAAATTGACCGATGCACTGCTTGGCTCGACGTACCACGTTCGCGGAGTAGAGGGCGATCTTCCTGTAGAGGTTCCCGCAGGTGTGGTGCACGGCGAGCGTCTTCGTATTCAAGGGCAAGGTGTTCCGTATGGACGAAATAATCGGGGAGATCTTTTAGTTACCGTAGATATTCAGTTTCCAAAAAAGCTCTCAAAGCAGCAGCGCGCACTCATCGAGCAGTTGCGCACAGAGGGACTCTAGTCGGATGCATAAGCGCCGTATAATGGTGCGATGGATGTAGCTGCACTTCAGTCTATGTTTACGACGATGCCCGCCGGCTTCGTTGCGATCGGGCTATTTGCGACGCTGATCACTGTGCTCACGCTTCGATTCGGTGCCAGCCTCGCTATCGCGTTTTCTCTTGCGCTTCTTGTAGGCAATACACTCTTCGGTGTATTGCCGGATTCATTCATGCTTGGTGGTATCCTCTCTGGCATTACATCGCCATACGTAGCAGCTGGTGTGTATGGGGCTCTCGTCGTGCTTCTTACGTTCGTGATCAATAGAATGACTGCTACGGCCTCCGATGATTCTGCGCGTCCGTTGTTTGCCATCGCGACAGGTCTCGCGACGACCGTGATCGCACTTGTTGTGTGGTATATGGCACCACAGCTGCAAAGTCTGTGGCACTTCAACGAGATCATCCAAGGGGCTTTCGGACCCGCATATCGAGTGTATTGGATCATTCTCGCGTTTGTAGCATTCGCATTTGTAAAAAGCTAAAGACACGCTTATCCACACATACTTGCCGTAGAGGCAATATCGTGTCATTATAAAAACGGTCGTGGCAATTATGCCGCGCAGAACAGTGGAGTAGAAGATGGCCATTCGGCTCACGCTTCGTCTAGCTGAGCTCGCCAAAACCGTCCGCTCCCTTGTGAGCGCGGTTGGCGATCTCATTGATCTGCATCTGTCCTTTTACATGAAGAAGAAACCTGGGACGTTCGCGTTCCTGGTGCATCCTCGCTCGAGTGAATTTCTCGCCGAGGACGTATACGGTTCAAACGATATCTTTCGGCCGTTTCCGGCATTGCGTTGGCTTACGTTCTGGTTTGAGCCGGAGCGTGCCGCCGCGATGATTCTGTGGTTCTCGAAGCGTATCAATCCGATCCGCCTCTCGAAGATCACGGTCACAACGCCGAATCGCAAGGTGTTGCGGGGATACCTGCTCTCCACAGTCCGCACTCCGGAGCAATTGTTTACCGGAGGAAAGAATACGAGAGACCACTTGTCTGATCTGTTCTCACTCGCTGGTGCAAAGCGAGTGGAGCGCGTCGGTCTCGGCGCACTTTTGCCTTCGCTTTCACGCTACGGCAAAGACATGACGACAACGGTCATTGAGGATCGTCCGGCAATTTCTACCGGGCATGCCTACACTGGCCATGTGATCGTGCAGTACTTGAAGCTGCTCGTAGATGCGCGCAACGCCAAATCTTCGGTCGTGCGAGTCGCGATCGTGGGCGCCGCTGGTTCAACCGGAAAGTCGGCACTGCGTACACTGATGGTCGCGTGGAACTCCCATGTGCACATCGAACTGGTGCTCGTGGACCTTCCACAGAAGGTAACCCAGTTGCAGAAGCTGGTGAACGAGGCTCGGCAGACCGGGAAGTTCGTGAACGTGCACAACGAGACGAGCTTGAACCAATTGCGCACGTGCGAGTACGTGATCTGTGTCACGAGCGCAGTCGGTACGATCATCCTTCCCGAGCATATGAAGCCGGGTAGTGTGATCATCGACGATTCGCAGCCGCGAAATACGTCGCCAGTACTCAAAGAGCACGGAATTCATGTGCTCGATGTGCTCGCGCGTATCAACGGGCTCGACGTTGGTTTCGACTTCGGCTTCAGGGTCGCTGATAAAGGCATTACATTTACGTGTCTTGCTGAAACGGTGATCGCGGCCGCCGTTGGCGACGGGACAGACCTCGCGGTTGGCGAGGTGACGGTAGAAACGGTGCGTCGCACCATGGAAATCGTTCATAATGCCGACAAGGAGGGGCTCATTGGTTCTCTTCCGCTCGTTTCGTTCGGCGAGCAAATGGATCTGAAAGACGTGGAGCTTGTCTTCAATCCGGAACCGGAGAAGAATGCTCCGGCTGCTCCATGAGTCCGGAGACTCAACAACATTTCGCCATCGGCTACGGCCGGTGGCGATTTTCTTTTGCTACAATTTATCTGATATGAACCTCATACAGGGGGGCCTTGATCTGCAAAGTATTTTGCTCGCGATCGGTATTGTGATGAACTTTGTTCTTGGCCTTCTCATATTCCTAAAGCGAAGAGGAGAGTTTGTGAATAAGCTCTATGTTTTTAATATTGCGTGCATCATTTGGTGGTCGGTGCAGATCATTTTTTATCGCGTTGCTGAGACTGATTTGTTCCAATGGACGCAGGGCCTGTACATTGCCCCCACGTTTATTGCCAGCTCGTTCTTGGTCTTCAGCTTTTTCTTCCCGCAGCAGCACGAGAAGTTGCGATTCAAGAAGGTGTATTTGTACATAATTGCTACCGTAAACATTGCGATCGTCGCACTGGTTCTCACGCCGGGCCTCATTATCACCGGCGTTCAGAAGGTGCCGGGTGGAGAGAACATCATCTCATTCGGGCCGTTGTACATGATCTATGCCTCGTACATTAGCTTGTTCTTTACCGCAGGTCTCGCCATCCTTGGCTACAAGATGTATCTCCTGAAGGATTCAATCGTCCGTCGACAGCTTGCATATTTGCTTGCGGGCTATTTGTTTGCGTCAAACTTCGCAATGGTCACGAACCTATTGCTTCCGTATTACGGCTATTTTGAACTCAACTGGCTTGGCCAGGTGCTCACGGTATTGATGGTATTGCCGGTTACCTACGCGATTTTCAAGCACAAACTATTTGATGTGAAAGTGATCGCTACAGAATTGATCACGGTGTCGCTCTGGCTTTTCCTGTTTGTTCGCCTCCTTTTGGATAACACACAGAGAGAGCAGATCATCGACGGTGCGCTTTTGCTTGTGATGCTGCTCGTGGGGTACTTCCTTATCAAGAGCGTGAATCACGAGGTGCGACAAAGAGAGGAGATCGAACGCCTTTCGCAAGAAAAGTCAGAGTTTATGACATTTGCTTCGCATGAAATTCGTAATCCAATCACAGCCATGCGTGGACTCGCATCGCTCATCGTCGATGGCACTACAGGAGATTCTTCGCCAGATACACGCGATGCAGCACGCAAGATTCTCATTGCAGGTCACGACGTGCTCAATATCATTGCGACGTACCTCAGCAAGTCGAAAATGGAATTGGGTCAGATCGTGTACGACAAGGCCACATTCGACCTTGGCGAAGCAGCGAGCCTGATTGCGGAAGGGTATGTACCGAACGCCGAGGTAAAGGGCTTGGAACTCAAGATCGATATCGATAAATCTCACAAATACAATCTTGTTGGCGACCAGGGCAAGATCAAGGAAGTGCTGGGCAACTTGATCGACAATTCTCTGAAATACACGAAAGAAGGACATATTACGGTCTCCGTTGAACGCCATGGACCGTTTGTGCGAGCGACGGTGTCTGATACCGGAGTGGGAATTCCAGAGGAAACATTGCAGCAGCTCTTTAAGAAATTCTCTCGAGCCGATGCACAAAAGGTAAATCTGCTTGGGACTGGAGTCGGCCTTTTCCTTGGAAAAACATTCATAGAGGCACAAGGTGGTCGTTTGTGGGCTGAATCCGATGGTCCAGGGCACGGATCTCGTTTCATTATTGAGTTCCCAGCCGCATAGCCCAGAAAAGCTGATTTTCTGCTATATTTGGGCCTATGGCACGACTGTTCACGGGACTCCAGCCATCTGGAGCACTTCATATTGGTAACTACTTTGGCTCACTGAAGCCGTTCTTAGACCTCAGCAAGGATCCAAAATTTGATCATGTATTCCTAATGATCGCCGATTACCATGCGCTCACATCGCTGAAAAATCAGGAGGAGCTAAAAAATAATATTCTTTCAATCGCGGGCGATTACATTGCCGCCGGAATTGATACTGACAAAGTGCACATCTTTCAGCAGTCCGAAGTTCCAGAACACACAGAACTGGCATGGATATTCAACTGTCAGATCAATATGTCGCTTCTTGAGCTTGGTCATGCATACAAAGATAAGGTGGCTAAAGGGATTCCTGCTTCTGTAGGACTCTTCTCATACCCAACGCTTATGGCCGCAGATATTTTGCTCTATGATGCCACGAACGTGCCAGTGGGCGAGGATCAGCGCCAGCACATAGAGTACACGCGAGAGATCGCCGCAAAATTTAACATCAACTACATGCCGAAGCGCGGCTCGGAAGAATTCTTCAACGAAAACGTGCAGCCAGAGATCATTGATGAGGCAATGATGTTCAACGAAAAAGTCGAAGGCAACATTTACGCAGGTACTAGCATTGTCCCTGGAGTTGATGGTGCAAAAATGAGCAAGAGCTACCAAAATACGATTCCTCTGTTCGGTTCAGACGAGGAAATCCGCAAAGCTGTTATGGCAATCAAGACGGGGTCAGAACCAGTTGGTTCTCCGCTCAATCCAGACGACATCGTGCTCAAGATCTACAAACTCTACGATGAAGCGGGCGCAGAGGCATTGAAGGCTCGCTACCTCGCAGGGTCTGTCGGCTACAAGGAGGCGAAGGAAATGCTCGCTAAGACGATCATCGAGTCTACACACGATATGCGTGTAAAAAGGCGAGACATTACAAAGGAGCAGATATTGGAAGTGCTCAAAAAAGGTAGGACAACGGCGCGCAAGTTTGCTTCTGCAAAGATGGAAAAGGTTCGTCGTCGCATAGGAGTAGAGCTCAACTAATAGTTATGGAAAGAACACTGATACAAGATTTGGGTGCACGCACTGGTGAATCAGTGCTCATTAAGGGGTGGGTGTCTGTTCGTCGCGATCAGGGGAAGATGGTGTTCTTCGATTTCCGCGACCGCTCAGGAACAGTGCAGGGCGTGGTGCTTCCAAATTCTGCAGCTATTGAGATCGCGAAGACGATCCGTGTTGAGTACGTGGTCGCAGTCGAAGGGATCGTACACCAGCGGCCAGAGAAGAATCGCAATCCGAAAGTAATGAATGGAGACATCGAGCTTGAAGTTACTGCTATTACGGTGCTCGCTGAAGCAGAGCCACTTCCGTTTGATATGTCGGAAACGGGCTACAACGTGGATCTCACAACTGAGCTTGATCACCGTGCGCTTACCATGCGCCACCCAAAACTCCAGGCGATATTCAAGGTGCAGGCAGTCATCATTGACTCGTTCCGAGAGTACATGAAGTCGCAGGAATTCTTTGAATTCCAGGCACCTGCAATCACTCCGGCTACAGCAGAGGGAGGAGCTGAGGTGTTTGAGGTGCAGTACTTCGACAAGAAAGCGTACCTCACACAGTCTCCACAGCTCTACAAGCAGATCGTTATGACTGCATTTGAGCGCGTGTTCTCGGTGAACAAAGTGTTTCGCGCTGAACCGTCGTCTACCACGCGGCATATCACCGAGATCGTTTCGCTCGACGCAGAGATGGCGTTCATTGATTCGTGGAAAGATGTGCGCGATATGTCCGAGGCGACTGTTCGGTACATCCTCAACGAAGTCTCAACTCGCTGTGCAAAGGAACTCGAATTCTTGGGTGCGACGATCCCAGCAATGATCGACTACACGCCAACACTCTCGCTCACCGAGGCGCAGGAAAAGATCCATTCAAAAACAGGTCGCGATGTGCGTGGCGAAAAGGATCTCAACCCAGAAGACGAACGACAGCTCTGCGAGATAATCAAAGAAGAAACTGGCTCAGACTTTGTGTACGTGTATGGTTATCCAACACGCCAAAAGCCGTTCTATGTGTATCCAAATCCAGAGAATCCTGAATTCAACGAAGGTATGGATCTTCTCTGTCGCGGAGTAGAGTGGCTTTCAGGTGGCCGCCGCATCAACGACTACAAGCAGCTACTTGAGCACGTGGCCGTATGGGGAATGGACGAAAAGAAGGTGGCCATGTTCCTCGAAGCGTTCAAATATGGGGTACCGCCAGAAGGAGGATTTGCCTTCGGCGCTGAACGTATGACTATGCAGATCCTTGGGCTTAAAAATATCCGCGAGGCCACGATGTTCCCGCGAGACATGAACCGCATTGATATGCGCCTCTCAGAGGAGGATCAAACAGATGCATGAGTGACAGCTCTGGCGCAGACGAAAAATTCAATTTCGCAACTGAATCGTTTCAGGGACCACTCGAAGCGCTCCTCGATCTGATCGAGGCGCGCAAACTCTCGATCTCTGAGGTAACGCTCGCCGACGTAACTGATGCGTATCTCGCGTACGTGGAAAAGCTGCCACAAATGCCACTCGGTGAGACTGCACAGTTTATTTTAGTTGCTTCCACACTCCTGCTCATTAAATCGCGCACGCTCCTTCCAACGCTTACGCTTTCTGAGGAGGAGCGAGAGTCTGTGGATGAGCTGGAGCGTCGCTTAGCCCGCTATGCGGTGATCCGAAAGGCAGCCAAAGGGCTGCGAAAGCAGTGGGGTGTTTCGCCGTATCGCTTCCCGAAGCGAGCGCCATTACGTGCTCCTGTATTCAATCCCGCTGAAGCTTCTGTAGAGAGGGTCTCAGGTGTTCTCCAGCGACTCATTTCATTACTTCCAAAGACTGAGGCACTCGTAGAGGCAGCAGTTGCGCCGGTCATTGCACTGGAGGATGTGATCATTAGCATGAAGAAGCGAATCACCGGTGCATTTCGTACTCATTTTTCGGAGCTTACCAAAGAGAAAGATCGACACGAGGTTGTCGTGTACTTTCTTGCCATGCTCGAATTGGTTCGACATGGTAATGCCTCAGTCACGCAAGATAAATTGTTTGGCGATATTATGATCGAGTCGGAAGATGTCGGAGGTACGCCGCGATACGGCGTATAATATCCATATGAGCGATTCACTTACACTTGCAGATCGCATAGAAGCTTTGCTTTTTACCGAAGGCGGTACGCTTTCATATAAAAAACTCGCGCAACTTTTGGGCTGCACGGACGAAGATCTCAAGATGGGTATTGCTGACTTCGAAGCAAAGCGAGCGAACACCGGTCTTGCTGTTGTAAAGACCGAGACGGAAGTGGCGCTGACAGTTGCTCCAGCTGCGGCGGAAACCATCGAAAAGGCTTTTGAACGCGAGATCGGTAAAGAGATCGGGGACGCTGGTCTGGAGGTACTGGCAATCATACTGTACCGAGGTCCGTCCACGCGGGCCCAGATCGATTACATTCGAGGGGTCAACACCTCTTCCACCATCCGCGCTTTGGCCCAGCGAGGCCTTCTAGAGCGCATCCCAAACCCGCAGGATGCCCGAGAATACCTGTATCGCCCAACAACCGAGCTTGTGGCCTATTTAGGCGTTACAGAGGCGACAAAACTGCCAGATTATGTTAAAATAACGAACGAATTAAACGCTTTTGAGGCACAACAGCAATTAACCGCCTTTGGCCCATCTGAGACCACTCATGCCGCAACAACAGACAACGGGGGAGACTCCGCAACAGACTGAGCAGTCTGCACACACCATCACGCGTTACGGGGTAGCACTCCTGTGTCTCATTTCTGCTGCGTCTTTTTTTATTGTCTATGGCTACATGGACCAAGCAAAACCTCCTGTTATTGAACAGCAGACGGCGGCAGTCATCAAAGCGAATCCCTTTGAGAAGATTTCGATCGCAGCAAAAGCGGCAGTCGTTATCGACCTCACCACCGGGGAAACGCTCTATGAAAAGAACGCGGATGCGCAACTGCCACTGGCATCACTTACCAAAGTGCCACTTGCCGTTGTGGTGGCAGAATCAATGCCACGAAATATTTCAGTCACGATCCCAAAGGATACGGGGTGGAATAGTCGCGCACAGCAGCTTCACGCAGGTGAAGTGATCAAGCTTCAAGATTTGATTGACTACACGTTGATTGCGAGCTCAAACGAAGGTGCCGAAATGCTTGGTGAGCTCGCAGAGGAGTCGGTGTACAAAAAGTACCCGCAGGCCCCGATGGGCGGCGCTACGTTGTGGCGTATGAATAATCTTGTTTCGGAACTCGGTCTTTCTCATACCTATTTCCTCAACGAGAGCGGGTTAGATGAAAGCGCGACTCAGTCGGGCTCGTATGGCTCTGCGCGCGATGTGGCGACTATTTTTGGGTACGCTGCTTCAAACTATCCAGACACATTTGCGCGAACGACTGAAAATGGCCGCCTCGTGTATACCGATAGTGGTGCAGCTGCGGTCACGAATACCAATGAGGTACTCGGGGATATTCCAGGGCTCATCATGGGTAAAACAGGTACAACAGATCTTGCTGGCGGAAATTTGGCGGTCGTGTTCGATATTGGACTCGCGCATCCAGTGGCGGCAGTCGTAATGGGTTCAACAGAGCATGCGCGTTTTAGCGACATGAAGATCTTGGTAAAGAAGGCTCGCGAGTCGGTGATGCAATAGTGCTATGGACGCGTCACTCACCGACATGATCCGCATTTTGGTGCCGGCAACAGCGGCATTTTCGATCGGTATTTTGTTCACGCCTGTTCTCACACACTACCTCTACGCGTACAAAGCGTGGAAAAAGAAGCCTGGTAAGCTCTCGCTCGATGGCACGAAGGCCGAAGAGTTTAACCGGCTGCACGAAAAGCACGAAGTTCGAGCGCCGCGCATGGGCGGGATTGTTATCTGGGCTTCAGCACTGATCACGACCCTCGGTGTTTCTCTCGCTGCCCATATAATACCGGGCGCCGATGTATTGCATCTCGATTTCTTGAGTCGGTCACAAACATGGATCCCACTTGCGGTACTGATCATTGGATCGCTCGTGGGTCTTGTCGATGATCTTTTGGTGATCAGACCTGAAGGGGAGGGGCTTTCGCTGCGATTCCGTTTGTTGATCGTCGTGCTACTTTCGGCCTTCATCGGATGGTGGTTCTACGCCAAGCTCGATGTTTCGGCGATCAATATTCCGTTCTCGGATCCGCTTACGCTTGGCGTTCTGATCATTCCTTTTTTCATCATCATGTCGCTGGCACTGTACGCCTCAGGAGTTATTGATGGCATTGATGGGCTTTCAGGTGGTGTGTTTGCGTCTATTTTCGCCTCGTACACGATCATTGCCTTCGCACAGAATCAGATCAATCTAGCAGCATTTTCAGCCGCAATCATGGGCGGTATCCTCGCGTTTCTCTGGTACAACATTCCACCCGCGCGATTCTACATGTCGGATACGGGCACAATGGGTCTCACGCTTACCATTGGCACGCTTGCATTTATGACGGACAACCTCGGCGGAGGCGTTGGTATTGCGGTACTTCCGATTATCGGCATGCTTTTGGTTCTCACCGTTGTTTCCGACGTGCTTCAGGTATTTTGGAAGCGAGTATTTGGTCGCAAATTGTTTCGCGTGGCTCCGTTACATCATCATTTTGAAGCGATCGGCTGGCCCGGATACAAAGTGGTCATGCGCTACTGGGTGCTTTCCGTTGTGTTTGCCGTTGCGGGTGTGATCATTGCGCTCGCATCAGTCTCAGTGCTCTAACATCTCGGCTTTAAGCCATTTCTGAGTGCTACAATTTGCCGTACTGTCGTACCGCCTAGCGGCGCGGCTTTTGCGTATGAAGAAAAATCAGCAAATTGATCGACCGCTCATCGTACTGCTTGCCATACTTATCTTCGGCGGCTGTCTCATATTTGCCTCGGCCGCGTTCGGTTTGCTTGCGCGCGGAGCCACACATACGTCATCCGTGGTTTTCAATCACTTGGCGCTTGGTGTTGGGCTCGGACTCGTTGCGCTTGTTGTCTGCACCGTGATCGATATTCGCCTGTGGCGACGTTTTGCTCCATACATATTCGGACTCGCACTGTTGGCAACATGTCTCGTATTTATACCGGGACTCGGCGCTGAGCACGGGGGCGGTAAGCGTTGGATCATTCTTTTTGGCACGTCGTTTCAGCCATCGGAACTCCTGAAGATCGCGACCGTCATATTTGCCGCAGCGTATTTTGCGGCGATCAAAAATAAAGTAGTAACTATGCAATATGGACTCGGTGGATTCTTAGGCATTATTGCTGCGCCCGCATTGCTTTTATTGCTCCAACCAGACATGGGTACGCTTGGGATCATTGTGATAGGAGCATTCTCAATCTACATAGCCGCAGGAGCAACGTGGAGAGACATCGTGCTTGTGATCTTGATAGGTTTTCTTGCGCTTTCGGTCCTTGCTATCGCGCGCCCGTATGTGCGCGAGCGAGTTGTTACATTCTTTGATCCGTCGCACGCACAGCATGATCAGGGGTACCAGATCAAGCAGTCACTTATTGCAATTGGTTCGGGCGGATTTGCTGGGCGAGGCTTCGGGCAGGGTATTCAAAAGTTTACGTATCTACCAGAGCCAATGGGTGACTCTATTTTTGCCGTCGCCGCAGAAGAGCTCGGCTTTATTGGCTCGGTCGTGATCATTGCGCTCTTTGTGGCGTTTGTATTACGCGGACTCATTGTTTCCTCTAAGGCGATCGATCCGTTTATTGCGTATTTGGGAATTGGAACGGTCACGTTTCTGTCTGCAGAAGCGTTTATCAATATTTCTGCCATGCTTGGCATGGCACCACTCACTGGTGTGCCACTCACATTCATAAGCCAGGGCGGATCGGCCATGCTTGTTTCACTGGCAAGTGCGGGAATTTTGCTTGCAGTGTCCAAGAATCGATCCCGTGTTTCCTAGGCTGTGGCGGGGCGTAGAGGCCCTAAAACGTGGTAAAATCTCGCTATTATGCGCATTGTTTTGGTCGGCGGAGGAACCGGCGGGCACTTTTACCCGCTCATCGCAATTTCCGAGGGGATCGAAGCGATCTGTCGTGAACGCAATCTGCTTGAGCCGGAGCTCTACTACCTTGGCCCGGCACCATTTGATGCAAATGCGCTGATGGAGCGAGACATCATCCATATTCCGTCTCCGGCAGGAAAGCTGCGCCGCTATAGTAGCCCACTCAATATTTTTAGTTTTTTTAGCACGATTGTCGGCATCATTAAATCGCTGTTCCAGCTCTATAACTTATTCCCTGATGTCATTTTTTCGACTGGTGGCTATGCCGCGTTTCCCACGCTGTACGCGGCACGACTACTCACAATACCTGTTGTGATCTACGACGCAGATGCCACTCCAGGCCGGGTGACACTGTGGTCTGCTAAGTTCGCAAAGTGGATCGGCACTGCGCATCCGGAAGCTGCAACACATTTTCCAGAATCGTTACGACACAAGATCGCTCGCGTAGGACACCCGATCCGCTCTCAGATCGAACACCCAACAAAGGAGGGTGGGTACGAGTTCCTGAAGCTTGATCCAAGCGTGCCTGCAGTTTTTATAATGGGAGGCTCGCAAGGAGCTCAGGCTATCAACAACACCGTTCTCGATGCCGTGAAAGAGCTCATTACGAGGTACAACGTGATCCACCAGGCAGGCTCAGCTAATTTGAAAGAAGTTACGGGCGTGGCTGATCTGATTTTGCATGACGAGCCACACCAAGAGCGGTATCGAGCGTTTGGATTGCTCAACACGCTTGCCATTCGTATGGCTGCTGGCATCTCGACGGTTATTGTCTCGCGCGCTGGTAGCGGAAGCATCTTCGAGATTGCCTCGTGGGGCATTCCAGCTATTCTTGTACCGCTTCCAACGGATATTTCGCATGATCAGACAGAGAATGCCTTCTCGTATGCGCGCGCTGGTGCGGCAGTAGTGATCGAGCAGCGTAACCTTACGCAGCACGTATTGACCGCAGAGATCGATAGGCTTATGAATAATAGTGAGCAGCGTGCAGCTATGAGCGAGGCGGCAAAGGCGTATTCGCGCCCGGAAGCCGCCAAAAAGATAGCCCACATTTTGCTCGAAACATCTCTTGAACACGAACCACTATGAGTGATATCCGAGTTAGATTTCCACCGAGCCCGACGGGCTATTGTCACGTTGGCACTGCCCGCATGGCAGTTGTGAACTACATGTTCGCAAAAAAGAACGGAGGGACGATCGTGTTTCGAAGCGAAGACACCGACCGCGAACGATCGAAGCCGGAGTTCGAAGAAGATATTAAAGAGCAACTCACATGGCTCGGCCTATCGTGGGACGATTTTGAACGGCAATCAGAGCGCGTGGCGTACCACACGGAAGCACTCAAGCGACTTATTGCTGAGGACAAGGCATACATCTCGGAAGAGCCGAGTAAAAATGATGCCAATGTGCTTGTGAAAGTGGTGCGCCTTCGAAACCCTGGCAAAGTGATCACGTTCTCCGATTTAATCCGTGGAGACATCACATTCGATACGACAGAACTAAAGGATTTTGTCATTGCGCGTTCAGAAACGGACCCGTTGTACCATTTCGCGGTCGTGATGGATGATCATGATATGGGAGTGACTCACGTGATACGCGGTGACGACCACATTTCAAACACGCCTCGACAAATCTTGATCCAAGAGGCACTGGGGTTTTCGCGCCCGCAGTATGCTCACTATCCGCTACATTTGGGGGCCGACAAATCAAAACTTTCAAAACGAACCGGCGATGTTGCAGTAAAAAGCTACCGCGAGAAAGGTTTTTTGCCAGAAGCACTCTTGAACTACATCGCGCACCTCGGATGGACACCGCCAAGTGAGCGGGAGATCATGTCGCTCGATGAAATGGTATCGGAGTTCAACATTGAAGACCTTCACAAGAGCGGAGCTGTCTTCGATTTGGAGAAGTTGCGCTGGTACAACCGTGAGTACCTTTTGAAGCTATCTGATGACGAGTTTCGTGTGGGTGTCTTTAGTGCGCTGGAGCCTGCACTCGCTGAGCGCGGCATTGTGTGGAACGAGCGCATAGGGGAAATGCTGCTCCCGGTCATTAAGGAGCGCATCAGTGTGTGGGGGGACATCAAGGAACAGGTATCTGAAGGGGAGTACGACTACTTTTTTGCCGACCCCGAGCCAGACGCATCACTTATCCCGCAAAAGGGGGACGACGCAGCAACGGCGCATAAGCACTTATCGCATGTGTATGAAGTGCTTCATGCAGCCCCAGAAGAAAGTTTTGCTACCGTAGAACGTCTCAAGGAAATGCTGTGGGATTACGCTACCGAAGCCGGCCGCGGTTCTGTATTGTGGCCACTTCGATATTCTCTTTCTGGTAAATCTAAGTCCCCTGATCCATTTACCATCGCGTCGCTCATTGGCAAAGATGCAGTGCTTCGTCGCATAGATAGCGCTCGCGCTCGGCTAATATGAGCTTGAAGCGATTTGGAGCCATTGTTGCGGTGGTGAGTCTTTTGCCATTTTCGGCATTTGCGCAAACGGCAGCAGAAATTCAGCAACAGATAGACGAACAAAACGCGCAGATTGCGGCTATCAATAAAGAGATCGAACAGTACACAAAGGAACTTGGGAATACGACAAAGCAAAAGAACACGCTACAAAACAAAATTTCGCAGTTGGATCTTCAGCGCAAAAAGCTTACTGCCCAGGTAAGTGTGACTCAAAAGCAGATCAATACGACACAGCTCCAAATTCAACAGCTTGCTGCTGGTATTGAGACTAAGGAAGGATCGATCGAAGTGAATCGAGCGGGGTTGGCGGAATCGCTTCGCAGGCTTTCGCAGGCCGAGGATTCCTCGCTCGCACTCGCTGTGCTAGCAAACGAGAATGTATCGGAGGCATGGCAAGACGTAGACAACCATGCCGTGCTCGAAGAGGCAGTGCAGGCAGACATTAAGATGCTTTCCTCGGAAAAAAAGGTGTTGAGTGATACAAAGGTGACTGCCGAAGATAAGAAGCGCGAGCTCGATAACCAAAAGCGTACACTCGTAACACAGCAAGGCTCGCTCGATGCCACGCGTAAAGCGCAGGCCGAGCTGCTCGCTGAAACAAAAAATCAGGAATCTGCATATCAATCTCTGATTGCCAAGAAGCGTGCACAAGAAGAGGCGTTTGAAGCGTCGCTGCAAGACCTTCAATCGAAGCTCCAGTACACGATCAACCCTGATCAGATCACGCCTGCAGGTAAAGGTGTGCTCCGATGGCCGGTAGACCAGGTACGTGTCACGCAAACATTCGGCGACACATCGTTTGCAAGATCAGGTGCATACAACGGCAAAGGCCACAATGGTATCGACTTGGCGGCACAAATTGGTACACCGCTTAAAGCTGCACTCTCTGGTGTGGTAGTTGGAACAGGTAACACGGATACGGTTCGCGGCTGCTATTCATTTGGTAAGTGGGTGATGGTAAAGCATGGAAACGGCCTCAGCACGATGTATGCACACATGTCGCAAATTGGTGTATCGACAGGGCAATCAGTTGCGACTGGTCAGCTGCTCGGGTACTCGGGAGAAACTGGGTATGCGACCGGTCCGCACCTTCACTTTGGCGTGTATGTATCGAGCGCTACGCAGATCATTAATCTTGGTAGTGCCACGAAGTCGAAGACTGCGTGCTCGAATGCGATCATGCCAGTGGTGCCGATCACTGGCTACTTGAATCCAATGGCGTATTTGCCAGGATAAGTCTTATTTAAAAAAAGAAACCCCGAGTTTCCTCGGGGTACTCCATTACGTGCAGCGCCGTTGTGGTCCGCATTCGCGTAGAGCAAGTACATACACTGTATCTACTTTTTGCGTTTTGGCCACTCCACATGATCGGCCATTTTTATTTCGATCGCATCTGCCTTGCGCAGCTTCCTGAGGTGTTCTGTTGGCACGATCTGATGGTGCGTTGAGTCGTCTAGTGCATTCACGAGATCTATCAGATCGTCTTCGGAAGTGAGCCAATCTTCTGCGGTGTACTTTGAGAGATCAAACGGCTCTGAATACGCACGAAGCGTTTTCTTGCCGCTACTCTGGAGAAAATATTCGTGGAAATAGGAGAGTGCAAGTTCGCGAACAGAGGCATAGACGGGCTCTCGATACCGAAGCACGCCATGATTTGTTTTGGAAATTGCACCCCAGTACGAACCCTCTTTAAAAAGAGCAACCACGTGGTCCTGATCACCACGTGCAGCCTGCAAGTCCATAAGCAGTGGTTTGTGCCCGTGGTACATCAATGCAGCTGCAGCCAATAACGCGCCCTCGAAGCAATGCGCAGTTCCATGTGTAAGTACACGGCGTGCCGACATGTACGTCTCCCCGTCCTGCTCGTGATTGAAGGGGAGTGAGTTTAGAAAATCTTGGATTTTTGCAGGGGAGCCGAGTCCCCTCAAGATCACCTTTTCTTTTGAATTAGGCCAGCGAGCCATAGTAGCCAGTATGCAATGCAATGCGAACATTTGCACAGGAAAACCTCGGCAGCTCGAGCTGCCGAGGTCTAACGAGAACTAGGATAGCCGAGATTCATCTCGGCAATTTTGCGGGCAACTCGGCAGGTGCTTTGCACCTTGGCGAGTCAATCTTTGACGGATTCCGTACCGTGAGGGTTCGCTTGTCGAACGAACACTTGTTTGCGACAAGCGCTTGTTCTAGTCGTAAGAACTCCTGCGCGATCCACACCGCTTGATCCGACGGCGATCGTTTTGAAATGTGCGCGATCAGGTCGTCGGCAGTAGCAAACTCCGCCTTGGTTGCATCTTTCGCAAAGAGTTTGTGCTTTGCAAAGATGGTACAGACTCGCTTCAAACCATCTCCTTCGACGGTTGCTGGCGCAGCGGAGAGCTCGCTATACGCGGCTTTCATGTACTCGCACGAAGGAGCCGGAACCTCTGCGTAGGCAGTCCCGGCCAAAACTGCCTGGAAGGCCATTACGAGGCATAGGTACCATCGCATCGATTTACTCCTGAGCTCGTTTAAGCGGCCACAACTATATACAGAATTTCAAAAACACGCGACTCCCCCGGATTTTTTGAACAAAAGGGGAGCCGACCAAAGAGAAAGGCCGGACTATGCCGGCCTTCCGAGATTGAGCTCAGTTGAGCGTCCGTTTTGACCTCGGCTTTGCATGATCATCTGGGTACGGATGATACTCGTGGCCGAGATGCGCGTAGATCGACCTGATGGTGTCGGGATTGCCGACATCGATGCAGTCGAACATATCAGGAAGATCCTTGAACCAGGTCTGCAGCGCGCTCTTGAGCTGCGCCTGCGGATGCCGCTGAAGCTTGGCTGTGTACGCTTTAAGATCGTCGATGAGCGAGGCGATCTCGAAGCTGTCCATTGTGCGACCACCAGCGAAATACCAGTGACGGATCGCGCGCAAACGGTTGTCAATAATGCGGCAAGCCGAATCATACGGACCTTCGCTCTGCACGTGTGGCCGTTGGGCTGCAAAAGCCTCATGGGCCGCAATTCGAGCTGTAGAAATCCTCTTAACCGAAGCCATTGTAGGGATACTCCTGTACGCACTCAACAAAACTAAACGCACTATACATATCTTTTTAAGACGCGCGACTCCCCCAGAAAAAAACAAAAAACGGGGGATCGGGCCGTAGCAAAGTTAGGCCCAGAAAGGCTCGGCAAGCTCAAAAGCTAATGGAGGAGCCAGGGGACTTGAGCGAACAAATTGATACAAACGATTTAAACGAGCCGCAGCAAACGAATGCTATGCAGAGGAGGAGATTGGCAAAGCTTGAGTCAGCCGAACAAGCTAATTGTACCGTTCTCCCTAGGGATAAGCGTCGGAAAAGGTATATTGTGCGACGTATGACATATTTCGCCACGACCCTCCCTTCATCTAACATCTCGTCACCAAGAGCTTTTGCGACACTCACTCCCCAATTAAATCTGCACAAGAATTTTCTGACGTGCGTATCAAAATATTTTCCGATCAAAACAAAACCGGCGGTGAATTTTCCGCCGGTTCAATAGGGGGCTCCCTCCCCTCTTTTTTGCCAGACCGGGGAAGTCATTATAAAAACTCGGTCACGTTCGAGACTTTTTATAGTCCGTAGAGGTTTCTGAGTCGATCTACGCGCTCTTCCGCTTCCTCAATAGTGTTTGTGGAGTACCAATAAAAGAAGCGCGGAACATGATCTGCAGTTGAGGTGTCACTCAAGAAATTCTCGTGAAGTGCCGTGAGACTGTCACGAATGCTTACCACGGCACGGAGATCGACAGCGGTCCCGTTGGTCGGCGAATTTGTCAGCACAAAGATGCCTGGTGTGACGGGAGAGCTTTCAATATTGGTTTCATTCCACTCAAGTATTCCGGATTTTTGAGACATCTCTTCCATATACAAGTAAATAGTATCACGTTGCTAATTATCATTTGAGACGTACTTCTCTAGAACATCTTTCGCTTCGTCATCTGTTTTGTTCAGCAGCTCTATAAGTTTCAAGCCAGGTTTTCGTTCAATCAAATCTTTTCCTGAACATACACCCATGCCGTTCAGTGAGATCAGAAGGCCGAAGCTTGGCTGAATGTCGGAGAACTGCGTGATGAGCTGAAAAGCGTCTTCGGACACCGCTCGTGTTTTGCACTCTGCAATAAGAACACGACCTTGTGTTTCGTGAACAGCGAGCAGATCAATCTGGTGCTTAACACCCGACGCCCCCATTACCCAGCATTCAGTCCACGTCTTCCATCCGGCACGTCGCAACAGTTTTGCCGAGTAGTCTTGGATCCACTTTCCGCCCAGATACGCGTGCACATCATCAGGTAGAAATCTGTAAGATCCGCCGGGCTTACCGGGGCGAGGATTTGTTTGAGTTCCGCATGCCATGCACTTGTTCGGCAGCATTTCATCTACTTGTCCGAGATATGAACTGCAATTGTCACAGAAGTAAAGTTCGTGGGCTTGCGCAACATAAAGACCACCCAGATCTTTCTCCACCTTTCGTATACTGTCGGAAGCGATTTTGATGCGCTCGCGCATCACCACTTGTCGGCGCTTCGAGAAATCAAAAAGATCAGCTTTGTCCTCGTCGCTGGTCTCAGGATCGTTGATGTAGTCGCGCATATTATCGCGTCTACTGATGCTGTCTGCCAGATGCTTTTGGATACGCCCGGTAATACTCACGAGCTCCTTAATTGCCTCCAGCTTCTGAGTATCCTGCAGGAGGTTTAATGATGCCGTGATGAGCTTCTTTAAGGGACGAGAGCGTTCAATCAATGGTGGTTCCTGGGTGAATTTCAAGATAACGCTTTTCCCGACCAGAATCGAAAAATCTTCTTTAGATGTACCGTCGAGCTCAATAATGGTCATTGCCATGTCCGCCATACTACGCTTCTCACGGGGGTCGTCTAGTCGGATGAATTTGTCGCATTTTCTGCCCAATTAGGTAAAATCTACCGATGGGAATCTCATTGAGATACCCAGTTGAGGAGATAGCTCCTGTATACCGGCGTGGCGAAATTGGTAGCCGCGGCAGTTTTCCAAACTACTACTCTTCGGAGTTTGGGGGTTCGAGTCCCCTCGCCGCAAGGAATAAGAATATTCTTTGCGACGGTGGGAGTCGCTAAGCAATTAAAAAGGCGCGGAGTAATCCGCGCCTTTGAGGTTGTGCCCTGCCCTGTTGGCTAGGCTGCTATTGCTTCCGCTTCGCCGCTGAGCTTCCGCGGAACGACGAAGAAGTACCGAGTTCGGTGGTCAAGAAAATGATCAAGCCCATCGCCCATCTTCTTCTGGTCCAAGTAGTCGGAGAGCGCATGGCCCACTTCGGGTGGGCAGTAATCCCATCCACGAGCCGCCATAAGCTCGGGAATCGTGTAGCCGCCCTTCTCCAGTTCGGCATGCACCACTGCTTCGGTTGTGGCGATCACATCGAGCTCGGTGAACACCTCGCACATCGGTGCGGCAAAGTGTGCCACCGTCAGTCCGTTCACGTCGATCAAATGCATCACTGGTACTGCAGGGGGTGGAAAGAGTGCCCTGTTGATCGAGCTCGCAATACCAAGTAGATGCGATATCAATTTCATTCGAGGCTCCGTTGCTAAGCTTTGTAGTCCGGGAAATATAATACAACGAGAGCTATTTAGTGTCAAAGTAACACCTGTATACAAAAAGCGCGGAGCAGGCCGCGCTTCTATTTTTGTGTCATGCAGTCTATCGCCCGATGATCGCAAACACGACCCCGGCAATGAGCGCAAACGAAGCAATGATCAGGAGGTAATTCACGCCCCAGGCCCTGCGCTCGCGCCTGGCTGCTGCCGTTCGCTTGTCCTCGTTGTCCAACTTACCGAATGGTGATGTCATGTCGGCGTTCCTCATTTCAGTCTCCATGCCCCTGAATTCTGGCAGAACTATGCCACGCGTCCACAAGCGTGGCAACGCACTATTTCTTCTTATACAGCCACCACGATTTTCGCCAGCCATCGCTCATATAGCGAAAGAAAAAGTGAATGATGAGTGACAGCACAAGCAGTACTGCGAGTGTTTGCCACAACACTACTCCGCCCTTCCACACATACAAACCAAATAGCAGCGGCAAGAGAATTGCGTACTTCGCGAGTCGAAATCGCACCGACTGTCCGTGAATCACCACGTGCTTCTCTCGCTCGTACAACTCTTTGAGATCGCTCATGAATACAGGCTACCACTCTCCTACTTCGTTTCGTTTGCCATCGCGATACGCTTCGATGCGCCGGCGATTCCCCGGCGAGAGATCATCTGGTAAAGAGTCCAAGTCAAACCAACTGCGCGCCATAATTTCGAGGTTTGGTCGCATTGCCAAGTTCCCCGAAAAATCTCCAGTGTAGTAAAACGTTACGCGATCTGCTTTCCCAAGTGTTCCAGTGTATGTGCCGATCTCCCCTGCGATTGAATTTATGGTGAGTCCCGTCTCTTCCCTCCCCTCTCGCATTGCCGCTTCCTCCGGTGTTTCGTTTTTGTTCACGCCGCCGCCCGGGAGCGTCCACGCAAATGGCGCATACCAGTGCGATACCAAGAGCACGCGACGCTCGTCCACGATAATAAGCCTCACGCCATGTGCCTCCGTTTCTCCGCGCAAAAGGCCAAGACCGTAGCGTGTGTAGTGCACGGTGTTAATGATCGAAACCGAAGCAAGCATCCCAAGTTTTCGGAGTATACGCATATACAAATTTCTTAGCTGAGTTTGGTGAGCTCAATACACATAAAGAGTGGAAACTCTTTGCGCGCAGTATCTTCCGCTGCCTGCTTTGGCCCCTTCTCGCTTTTCTTGTGCGAGATCCACTCTTCGAGTCGTGTCATCGCAAAGCCGCCGTTTGCAAACGCTTTCATGTAGTCTTGCATCGATCGGTGGAACGACCATGTGACATCCTTTGCATTCTTGCCCGGTGCCATTTCGATAGAGGCGCGTGATTGCGAAAGGTATGCGTCAGATCGGCGATACTGCACCCTCTCTTTATCGTCCCAGCCCCACGCGGTCTTCTTTGGGATGCGGAAGACAGGGTGATTGAGTACAAAAATAGCCCGTCCTCGTGGCTTCAGAATTCGTGCACACTCTTTAACTACAGCATCGAGTTTTTCCATGTTTTGCAGTGCGAGCACGCACGTGATCGCATCAAAGTATCCACTTTTTATTGCGGCCATGCTCTCCGCCGGCGCCACGTGGAACGTAATATCCGGCGAGGTCGCTTTTGCTTTTGCGATGAGCTCTTTTGCAATATCAGCGCCTTCCACATATGCGCCAGAGGCATCAATGAGTCGCGTAAAATATCCCTCACCGCATCCAATATCGAGAACTTTCTTACCCTGCTTTGGATTCAAGATGCGCATCAAGTTCGGCGCGATCACCTTCGCGTGATACGTGTCGTCTCCTTTAAGGTGTGCTTCGTACCAATTGGCAACGCCGCCCCACGAGGTTTCCTTTTTCTTTTTTGTAGACATGTGCGAAATGGCTACCGCTTGAACGGTATTTCGAACTGCATGAATTCTGGGAGAAGTTTGCGTCCGTAGAGCAATCGAGAAATGACTTCTGCATGACAAAGCGCACCGGTCAGCGCGTTATGCGGATTTGGCTCTTCTGGAATACCGCAGTAAATCAGCACTGCATCCAAGTTGAGCGCCGAGCGTCGGTGTTGAATTGGCGGCTGAATGCCACGCGTCACCATGTGCATGTATGCGAGGGTGTGCGTATCGATTGTGCGGAATGCAAACGGCCAATCAGTGTGCCCTGCTCGCTCCGCTGCCTCACGCAAAAAGTCGCGATCGAACGACACGTTCTGTCCGGCAAATGTTCGCTCCTCCACATTCTGACTCCACTGCAAAAACGCATGTGTGAGATCTGCTTCAGATGGTTTTGCAGGGTCTTTGATCTGCTCTTCGGTAAATCCGTTTACCCGCATTGCGTCCGGCATGATATGTGCGCCGTCCCAAATGCGGCATTCCATGTAAAAGCGATTCTCTGGGTGGGCCAGATCAAGTGCTCCCACACTCACAATGGAGTGTTTCTTTGAATCTGTGCCCGAAGCCTCTACGTCTACGACGATCATGGGCTGAAGTATCGCATAAGAATGGCTCTATTCCCATCTATTTTGCTCACATCCCCCTGCAGTTGGTAGCGGGTTGGTATCCGGCCTTTTGGGCAGCCTTTTCGTCTACAAACCAGCGCCGCAACTCTGGGGCGATCTTCAGAGCATCGGTACACCACGGAAAGTAGTAAATATCGTTATTTTTAGCCCCTACATAGCTGCCAGCCACAGGCAGGTTCTCCCCCAGCCTCTCAGACCCCGCCAGAGCCTCATTTTTGACCAAAATCGGGCTTTTGGGGCCATGGAGCACCGAGAGCCGCCCGAGGCCAAAAGCCCCCGCAACGGCCAAAATAACGACCAAAAACAGGCCCCATTCCCCTAGGATGGCCCTGGTAGCCGTCCGGCTTCGGGCCTTGATTTTTATGGCTATTTC
>JACCDV010284263.1_pt1 | contig 53884 bp, 65 predicted proteins | sample 7446131 | NCBI WGS metagenome assembly JACCDV01 (sample SAMN15323448, study PRJNA562643) | freshwater metagenome | isolation source: river surface water | place: USA:Blue River Watershed | collected 2017-08-17
GACACACCAGCTGCAGGAAGTGTTACGCTATGGCTACAGGGACCAAGTGGAACAACAACCAGTGTAATCGAAACATCGACTTGGGATTATAGTCATAACGACTCAGAGTGGGATGATTGATAAATTATAAAATACGTAAAGACATTCAATGAATCTGAGTAAACCCTAATCAGAGATCTAGAAAACATAGGTCTAGAGATATATAAATAAAATAATTTGAAATTAATGAAAAATTTAATTCAATTCGAACAATACATTCCTATCAACGAAGCTGAAGCTGAGATGACAGCTGATATGGAAATGGAAATGCTCAACGATTTTGATCCGGAAAAAGCTAAACAAGCTTTGGCTGAGTACATGAAAAGAACTGGATCTGGTCTTAAAGATTCTGATTCTACTGGACTAAACTTTCCTAATATTAAACAGGTATTTGGTAGACAGGACTATAACTTCAGAGTCGCAATTGCGCAAGCTCTTTTCCTTGCGGGGAAGAACCTTTTTCCAACAAACAAATATCACTCCGCGGATATTCAGCAATTGGATTTGAAGAACACCGGCCTGACAACAACTTATTACATTGGCGAAGGCCCACAAAACGATTTACTCAAAAAGGTGACAGTAGCACAATTGAATGCGATTAAATCTCTAGCCGCAAAGATTTACATGGATCAATTTGGAAAGTATTTTGGTGGAGAATTTAAACTAAGTGGTAATAGGGGGGTATTTGAATTTCCTCTTTCCGCAATTAAAGCATTTCCTGAGGTAAAAGCTGCGGCAGCTGCACTAAAAAAGGTGTCATAAATTGATTTACAATAAATAATAAGAGTCCCAATTGGGGCTCTTTTTTTGTGCACCCCGGAAGAAAACAAAATCACATTTTTTTCTATAGTATGAACGATGAGAAACTTTGATAAAATTTATGAAAGAGCTTCATGGGGTCACGAAGGAAACGGGAGTGGGACTGGATCTATGATGCACACCACAGAAAGTGTCAGAAGACTTTTTGAGGATCTCATTGAAAACCACGGGGTTCAGAAAATAGTAGATGTTTCAGTTGGGGGCATGTTATGGTGGCCAACTGTGTTGGAAAAATATCCCCATGTTGAATTTTATGGGTATGATATCTCTTTATTAAAAACAAAAGAGAATAAGGAAAGATTCGCGGACAAGACCAATTGGCACTTCTATTTCTCAGATGTTACAACAAGAAAATCATACCCAGATAGTGATCTCCTAATTTGTAGACACACCCTAAATCATTTGTCTGCATCGGATGTCATGAGGGCTATAGAAAACTTGAAGAGTGCAAAGACAAGAATCCTTGCTCTCACACAGCATCCCATAAATCAATTAGAAATAGAGGAGAGAATTATATCGGATGAACCAGGGTGTATAAACTACCGTCCTATAAATCTGCTAGAATCACCAATCTCATTACCTTCTCCTTGGATGGAGATAGACGATGCGGATGCTGAGGATGTACAAATAGAATGGAAAAGAAAATTTTCTCTCTGGAAATTTTAATATCTAAGAAAAAATTTATATATTAAAAGAGACGAGAAGGTCTCTTTTTTTGTGTCTAATGAACTTTCGGATGCGAGATAGAACAAACCTTCAAAGTTTAAGTATAAATTAAAATAGGATGGCTTATGGACACTAAAACAATCAACAATTTCTACTTCTCAAGATTTATTGATTCTCTTGAGAATGATTTAGAAAAATGGGAGTCAAGACACTGCGGATCTTACGGTGGTACCTGGACAGAGTACCACGGGCCACAGTACCAAAACAAAGAGGGCACTAGTCTCATGTTCGCAGAGACCATGAATTACTTAGGTGCCTATGTAAATGGAAAAATTTTATGGGTGGTTCCATTTTGGATGAGATTCAACATTTTCTCTTATCAGACAAGAAGATTCTGGTCAGCATTTAGAAAAATGAAAAGATCCTGCCGTCAGAAAGATCTGAAGAATCTTAACGAGGATTTACTTAAAGCCCTATAATCTTTAATTTTCATTTTTTTAGTACAAGAAACTTAGATACATTTGAATTATGAAAAAATTGGTTCTCATAATCTTGTCTCTGGTTTCAACTCTAACCTTTGCACAAATGAGCTTGGATAATTTGGTTCTTGCAGAACTGAATCGTTACAGACAAAGCAAAGGGCTAAAGCCTGCAACTTCGGATCCATCTGCTTACCGTGCAGCCAATCATCACACCTTGTGGATGTCTAAGGTTGGGTATACCACCATGAATCAAATTATGTCTTATGGAAACCCAGAAGGTTATGACAGCCACTACGAAACTGTAGATGTGCCTTCGTTCACTGAGATCTTTAGTCCAGATGATAGAGCAACAAAATTTTTAGCTTTCAAGAATCCGGAGTCATTAAGTGAAATCTGCAACATGGCAAGGTCCACAGATGCTTCTAACCCAATAGTGGTAAAGAACCTTTCGGAGGCTCAGCTCGCCAAAAGCATCATTGAAAAATTCTCGCAGTCTCCAGAACACGAAGAAGAACTCAGACAACCAGGTTCAACTGTCAAAGCAGGTGTAAGTGTGATTGTAAAAGACGGCATCGCCTACACAACTATCTTTTTCTTCTCCCTGTAGTTTGAATATATAGTTGGAAATAAACTCCAGCTATGTCTAATAAATTTGTGTTTGAATCCTTAGAAGAATTTCTTGCTCATTACCAATCTCTTGCTGAAGCAGAGACTGAACCAAATAAACCAGCATCGAGCGGTACTTCTCCTTGGGAATTCAAATTTGAGAGCGGTAAGTTTAAAAAAGACGATGTCACTCCAGAGCAGCTAAAAAAACTAGAAGACGATTTCAACAAGAAGATTGTACCTCTTTTTAGCAATCAAAACTACATAGGACAAAAACTAGACGTTAGTATTTCCGCTGCTTCAAGTAAGGTTCCTATTAATCCTTCTGGAAACGTAGCCAAAGAATTACAAGCTGCTGGATACACTCCAGACAACGTAGGTTTATGTAAAGCTAGAGGTGCTACCGTTGTAAATATCATTAAGGATTTACTTTACAAGACGTTTGGTGAAGGGATAGACAGAAAGATCTTTATGAAAGAGCTAGACAAGAAGATGACCTTGAGTAATAAGCCTTTACCTAACATTGGACCTGAATATAGCAAAAGTGCAGGAGACAATCCAGACGATCAGAAATATAAGGACAACCAGTTTATCTCCGCTGCTTTGACAGTTTCTGGTGAAAAAATTCCAGATGACCGATTTATTTCATGCAAGATGGATAAGAAGTTCTCAGGTGGACAAGCTTCAGCAGCAAATGGATTTGCAGGATATGATGAAACAGTTTTCATTAGAGCAAAGGCAGGTCAAAAAATGCAAATCTTCTTCGATCCCATTACAGTTCCAGATGCTATTCTTTTCTCTTACTCTGGGAAAGAAGTTAAATTATCTCCTTTTTCTGGGACATACGGAGCTAAATGGGTCAAGAGTGAATGGACACAAGAAAAAGAGGATCTTTGGAACAAAAACGCTGCTTCAGGAAAAGTTGCTACAGCCAAGAAAGAAACCATCAAAGGCAAGAACTATTTGGTAATTGATTACAAGGACTACATCAATAACTACATCAACAAAGGTGGGGTGTTAGTTAAAGCAATTGAGGCAAAACTTAAAAGTCTAGGTCTTAAGCCAATTAAAGAACTTTGTCCTGAGTTCTTCGATTCACAAGGTAAGATAGAAATATACCGAAACAAGAATTTGGACCAGATAACTCCAAGCACAAATAAGGACAATCCAGACTACACTTACAACTTGTTGAAGGACGGGTCTTTACCGCAGTCACCCTTGGCAGATACAAAGAGTTTCAGTATCATGATTACAAAAAATGCCGTCAGAGACTCTGTTACTTTAGTGGCTTTCTCTCCTATTTCAGGAACTGCATTTAACATCATTACTCAGTGTAGCTAAAATCACGTTTACATTTTTTTACCACAGAATTAATCCTTAGATTTGTCTTCTTAAAAATCTTTCTATGCAGAGATACAAAAGAGGCAAGGAAATTAAGGATCATTCCCTTTCCACGATTTTTGGAAGATACGAGGCAAAACAGGAAACCGAATTTGTTGCTTCGTTTTTCGGTCAGGAGGAAGCTAATGCTATTTTAGAAACTTGCGGTATTCCGGTCGTTGAAGAATATGATCCTCAACCAGAATATCCGGTTCAAATAGGTTATTCCACCAAAAGAGCAGATCTGGTTTTCGAAGGACCAGATGACACCGTTTTCTATTTCGAAGTGTTGAGCCAGAGTTATGATGGTAGATGGGACGATGCACATCATCAGCAATTCTATCTTAAATCTACTAGGCTCTCAATGGACTACGAGAACGTTTATGCGTTCGCTGTTTCGTTCAAGGAATTCGAACCTAAATATTTGGAGGAGATCTCCAGGATGGACAACTGGTACGCTATTCACCTCCGCTTTAATGACCACGGATATTTTCCAGAGGTTTATGGGGTTGAACAAAAAAGACAGAAGGAACAAGTAAAAAACCTAGAGAAGGAAGATTTCGGATTACATCTACTAAGTATAGCAGCTGGTTTTGGTTGGAAGAACAGGGGAGAAAGACCAATCTCGTCAAATTATCTTTTCATCGGAAAAGGATATGAAGGAAAGAAATACCGAGGACTTGAATGGGTAATCAGTTCCAAAAAGGATCGATTGGGGATTAAACTTCCTGGTCCTATGTACAAAGAAGAACCTTGGAGATCAGTTAACAAGGAGCCAGATAAAATCATTTCATTCATACAGGAAAAAGTTCCTGGTGTTAAATTCTTTCCCCTGCCGGAACGTAGATCAGAGGGAGAGAGGGATACAGCTTTTTACTTTGAATTCGACAAGAGTAATCTTACGGACGAAAGTATCCAAATGTTAAAAGAGATCACGGAAGCCTTTGCCGAAATGTTTGGTCTTACTGAACTCCTGGAAGTTTCGAAACCAAAAAAAGATATTACAATTAAACAAGAGCAAATAGTTAAAGTATAAACGGAAGTAAAAGAAAATACAATGAGAAAGAGAATTGCCGAGGGTCAAAACAATGTAGTAGTGGAAAGGACAATAATTACTCAAGGATCCACTGAGGAGGATACCAAAGAAGTAATAGGTGGTTATTCACAATGGGCAAAACATTCTGGCGGAAAGTTTTCCCCTACGATGCCCACACAGAAAAAAATAACTCCAGGCTTTTATGAATTGGGTTCGAGTCACGAAATTGGGGTTTATTTTGAAAAGAAGAAGATGACACTGGACGAGCTATACCATCTCCCCTCAGAGGAACTTCAGGATATGATCGAAGACATTGAAAAATTCTGGATGAGGAAAGAAAAATATCAGAAGTATAATTTCGTACATAAAAGAGGAATACTTTTGTACGGAGACCCTGGTGCTGGAAAATCAGGTATCATCCAACTTTGTACTAAGTATCTCATCGAAGAAATGCAAGGTGTGGTGATAAACATTTCTACCGGGGATCATCTTGATTACTACCAGCAAATCATAGGACCTTTCAGAGAGATTGAGCCAGATACTCCACTTATTGTAATTCTAGAAGACATTGACTCTATTGCAAGCGAAGGTAGCTGGTCAACTTCAATGCTTCTAAACTTACTTGATGGTATCAAGCAAATTGACAATGTTGTTTATTTAGCTACAACAAATTACCCGGAAAAGCTAGAGGAAAGGATTACAAACAGACCTTCACGCTTTGACCGTAGATATGAAGTAGTTATGCCTAACGAAGAAGTCAGGGAAGCTTACATTAGGAATAAGTTATCCGAGCAGGAGATTTCTGCTATTGATTTAAAAAGCTGGGTTAGACAAACTGACGGGATGTCTTTGTCACACTTGAGAGAACTTGTAGTTTCTGTTTGTGCAATGGGAAATACTTTCGAGGATACTATAGCAAGACTGAACGGTTTGAAGGTTAAACCAAAAATAAAAGGAAAGCAAAAACCTGTCGGTTTCACTCAAAACTCGTAGAATTGCTCCTATAATCCAAACCTGTCTTTGTTGGCGTTGAAATTGCTAAGTACTTCTCCGGAGTTCAATGCGGTGTTGTAGATCTTTATTATAGCCAAATCGCCATCAACTAGGTTACCTGGTAATAAAGGAGAATCCCATCTTCTCATTAATCTTACCTCTCCACCACTTTGAGGAGTACCACTATATGTCAGGGTTCCGCCATTAGCAGATCCATTTACATATTGTCTAACCGTTGTGCCGTCGTAAGTTCCAACCACCTGGTACCAGGTGTTTAAACTAGGTGTAAATCCTGAAGTGTTTCTCCAGGCTCCATCGAAAAAACCAACCGCAAGATTGTAGTTTGCTGGTGCGTTATTTGTGCCCATGCTAAAATTCAATTTATTTGATAAATTAAACTGGTTGGTAATCACTGAAGTAACCTTTCCTGATAGAGAAGCTGCAAGTCTAAACCAAGCCTCTATAGTCCATTGGGACAGATCACCTATATTTGGAATAGCTGCATATTCATAAGATGTATCGTCGAATTGTAAAATTCCGTTGTTTGACACAGAATATGTAGGGGAGTTAATTAAAGTTGCGTGGTTGTCGTAGTTTGTTAGATCAAACCAATTTGAACCAGATCCTGGATAAGAAGGCAAAATACCGGAGTCAAGATATACCAGCAAATTTGAAGGATATGGTGCAAACGAAGTCCAAAATCCGTTAGCATTTAACCACGTGACAGCACTTGCACCGTCGACGAAAGGGGTTTGTCCAACTCTAGGAGGAAGTGAATTAACTAGGGCAAGAAAAGCAGACTCTGTTTTGACATCGGTTCTTCTGAAGCCAGGTTCCAGCAAAGCCTCCCTAGCATAAGCTATAACGTATCCTGGATCTTCATCAGCTCCATTGTACCAAGTTACACCTCCGTAACCTGCATTGTAATTTTGTGGAGTCACACCAACCGATAAGTTACCATATTTCTCTGTTCCTGCTATTTGGGCTCCAGTATGGTAAGCAAAGGGACGTGCGGTTGGCATTCTACTTTTGATTTTCTTTATATATCTCGCAGGAGGGGGATATATACATTTAACATGTTCAAGTATATTGCAGACATATTATCTAAGATTTCACAGGGTCAAAGAATATTGGCTTTAACTATCCTGGTCGTTGCTGGGGTTTCCTTGGTTTTAGTACCACGTTTGCTTGACAAAAAAGATTGCTCCGAGCTCTATAAAGAAGTAGAAAGTCAGGGCCAACAGATTATCAGCTTGAACCGTAAAATCGTAGAAAACGATACGAAATACACAAACGAGAAGTTACAAAGGGAAGAAGAGATCCGTAAAATCTTATCGGTTCTTTCCGACGAATTGAAAGAGTTGAAAGCAAAAGCTGCTTACATGGAGAGAGAATCCAATTTAGTGTTAAACACTTACTCCGGACAAGATACGGTCAGTCTAAAAGTGAAAAGAATACCAGTTAAAGCTAGACACCTAGATTTCTCTCCAGTAATGCACGAACTTGAATGTCTTGATAAAATGGTAAATCAAAAACCACCTCACAACAAGTGAGGCTGAGCCTCCTTGATACCGGAGTTCGTCACTTGGACATAATCGGGAGAATACTTATCTAGTGAATCCGCCCCAGCATAGGACAAAGCAGATTTCACCCCATCTAAAAGCCCTTCGATAACAAATTTTACTCCTCCTTTAAATGGGATTACCGTGGATTCACCTTCCACGTTTCTCTGTTCTTGGCCATGAGCAGTCTTAGTTTCTAAAGAAGCAGAACCACGATACCTTTTATACAGGGAGCCATTCTTCTCAATCACCTTTCCTGGAGTTTCTGCAGTTCCTGCTAAAAGGGATCCCAACATCACATTTTGTGCTCCAACTGCTAAGGCCTTTGCAATATCGCCGGATGTTCTTAATCCTCCATCGGCCATAACAGGTACCTTGGCCACAGAAGAAACCTCTAATAACGAGGTAACGTTAGGTACTCCAAATCCTGTTTTAATTCGGGTCGTACAAAGTGAACCCCCTCCAATTCCGACCCTAATCCCATCTGCTCCAGCATCCTGTAATCTTTCAGCTGCCTTAGCTGTTGCAATATTTCCAGCGATAATATCTACGGATGGATCTAGATTTTCTTTACACCATTTGATCATATCGATAACATTCTGGTGGTCACCATGAGCAACATCGATGAGTAATACATTAGCTCCTGCCTCTGTTAATGCTTTAGCTCTCTGCATATCAGTAGCCATAACACCAATGGCTGCCATGATTGGAGGCATGGTATTTCCCAATCCCAAGTCAGATGCTCGAACCATCCAATCAGTGTAAGGTGCACCGAAGCCATCACCAAAAATTCTTTGGTATAATCTTTTAACCTGTGCAGCTTGTTCTTCTACCGATAAAAATCTATGGATGCATCCAACACCTCCAGACAAGAACATTTTATAAGCCATTTCCTCCTCACAGACAGTATCCATTGGAGATGCTACTACTGGATTCAACAACCAATATCTTTTACTTAGCTGAGTGTGAAGGCTAATTCGGGTTCTACTTTTGACTGATGAAAAGGAGGGGACGAGCTGAATGTCGTCATAGGTGAGAGCTAATCGTTCCACTTTATGTGATGTTAATTCGAATATTATAGATAATTTAGCACCACTAAGTTTCGATATATAATACCATGGCAAGGAGAATAAAACTTTTCGAAGAATTCGGACCCGACAAGGGAATTATCTACACGGGGGATGAGATTGAATCAATTCTTTCTGTATTCGATGGAAAGGAGTTTTTCGAACTGGATCTTGAAAAAACCACTCTAACTTTTAACTATCCGCAGACATTGAAAGACGTGGAATCATACAAAAATGGGGAAAGCGGAACATTAGAATTCTATTTTGACGTATATTTTAAAGCGGATAAAGAACCATTTATCGAAGCCATCACCAAGGAGTTCTTAAAATTAGAAAAGGATAAACTAGACGACGAAGGACTTTTGCAAGACCTTAAGTCTATCGGATTCGAAAAGGGAAACTCAGCAACTTGGGAGCAGATTAAAAGCTCTTTAGAAAGTAGATTGACTGATGCTCGTGTTACAATGTATGTTTCAATAGACGAGTCAGACCTGGAGTTAGCTTTCGAGTCACAGGAGGTAGAACAATCCTTCATGGTAAGAGCTTATATCAAAGGTTATAAAGGAGAGATCGAATTCGATTCCCAGGAATTTTCAGACACGACCATATCCGATCTTTTTTACCGCAATAGGTAAAATCCACATTTTTATTTTTTTTCCTCGAGGAGAAGGATTATCTTTACTCTATGATTAACAGTAAACAAAAAATCCTGCTTGCTTTAGCCACCGTCGGATTCGGTCTAGCTTTCTATTTCTTTTACACAAAAGAAACCGAGGATACCCATCCAACAGCAGAAAAGTTCCGTGCATATCTACAGGAAAACCATCCGGAGCTCTCTGAAAAAGACGATTTCAAAGTTTCTGAGATTGACTTTTTTACCGAAAGAATTAGAAGCGGAAGGTATCTCGGTGCAGATGTGCTTTTCGAAAAAGAAGCTCCAACCTCCTACACAACATTTGTTTTGACAAGATTAGCTGATGCAGATCTGGAGAATATGATTGCTCAGTTCGAAAAGAACCAAGCAACATGGGAATATGAAACATACGAGCTTGATGTTGTGAAGCAGGATTCGCTAAATGTTTGTTTAGTGCTTATTCAAAATAATTAGAAAATATTTCAATTACATTTTTTTACCTCGAGGAGAAGGATTATCTTTACTAAACAAAACAACAGATAAAAGAAAAAAAAAGAAAATTAGAAAATCATTTTTTTAGAACGTAACCTTTAACTAAATTTGAATTATAAACCTAAAACAAAAAGCAAAATGAAAAAGAACATCTTCATCGCAGTTTTGATCGCCGGATCGGTAATCTCTGCACCAGCTATCGCACAACCTTCTGTTTCAGCTGCTAAAGCAACCACAGAAAACATCGCCAAAAATTTGGAGAAAGAGGTTGAAGAATATTTAACCGGATCAATCGTAGTAACAAACCCAGGCGGTAATGAATATCGAGACTTAAGCATTGATCCCGTAACCACTCAGGCAAGATTGATGAGAACCAAATATTACCTTCCTGACTACAATACACAGGAGGAACTTGCTAAAGCAGCGGTAGAGTCTTTCTTCACCGAATTAAAAAAGATTGGAGCTTCAGATCTTTTCACACACGGCTACCGATATAACATCAAAGTGGTTGATTTAGGAAATGATCGTTACCAGATCTTCCTTGGTCTTAAAGGAAATGACTTCGATGAATTAACAGAGAAAGAATATCCAGATCCTGCTAGAAATTAAGTAATTATAACCCACAAAAAAACCCCGATCTTAAGATTGGGGTTTTTTGTTTTGGATGAATCCAAAAGTATTATTTTATTTTTCAGGATAAAATCCTTTGATTGCTACGACCATTTCATTTTTCCATAATCTTACTTGGTCACCCATTTTCTTATCTATGGTTGTAATCGTAACTGCTTCGTTGTTTACGATCTCAGATGCTTTAGAAGAACCCGAAACCATAAAAGAGACCTGTTGCATTTTAGGATCACTCTCTTCAGCTTGAGATTGAACTTTGGCAGTACCTTCCACGATTTGAGCATTTTTAAGCTGAGGAACATTCTTTTTCAAATCTTCTAAAGCTTTCATACCAGCGGCTCTTCTGTCCTTTGCAAGTTGTTCGTTTCCTCCCGCTCTGCTGGTTGGCTTACTAGATGCACCACCGTTGACTACGATTTTGTCAATGGTGTTATATTCAGATAGCATTGCTTTAATAGCTCCCATTCCAGCTGCAGAGATTTTAACTGCATTTTCCTCGAAGAAGTCCATTCCGGTCGAGGCATGCAATTTATCAGTGATTTTAATCGAAGTTCCAGCTGGTTTAATTACCTCTGTAGTTGCAGTTTCGTCAAGCGGTTCTCCTTTTCCTGCATTGAAAATAGCTACTGAATACAGAGGAATTGTGAAGATAACTTGATATTCCGTTTCGTCTTTATCCGCAACTTGCTGTGGTACAAGCTCAATTACAGTTTCTATGGTTTTTCCAGAAAGATCCTTTATTGTTACTAGTTCCTTTTTAATGGGGTCTTTTCTAAGATCCTTCATGGATGGTCTGTCTTTAGGAAATGGAAAGACGTTGAAGTTTCTAATGTTGAGCCAATTTATAGCTCCTAATACTTTATTTATTGACCTATATTTAGTATCTGAATTAAAAGTACCATCATTTGCTTCTTTTGGATCTATCATATCAAGATTATCAAAATAAGCAGCTCCTGCAAATGCGTATTCGTAAGTTCCCCCGACATAATCTCTTTTCCATCCAGATTTTGTCTTTACTATTTCTGAACCTCCTTGGGCTTCATTTAGGGTGTCAAAAGCATTTTCTAATTCTGCCTTTATTTCTTTTGCTATATAAATTGAATCCTTATCGGTACCTGATGTTTGTTTAGTAAGCTGAGCAAAAAAATCATTACATGCAGTTTTACCCTCTCCTTTGATTCCGAGGTCACCAATTATCAAATTTGCTTCAGCGACAAACATGCTTGCTGCTTCCTCTTCGTTAATTTGACCAGTACTTACTTTTTCAAGAATGTTTTCTACGAAGTCTTGAAAACTCTCGAAAACGAATTTGTTTTTTTCTGTCATCACTATGATATTTATTTTTTCTATATATCACTCATGCTAAATAAAATCATTCACACTACGATTGCTTAGCTTGATATATACAGAAAATACATTATCACATAATGGCAAAAATTCTAGACTTTAACATCTATAGTCTCTCGGAGAAAATAAACGAGGCGATGGATGATAAGATCAAACGCAAGCTAATTGCAGATCTTAAAATCTACTGTGAAGAAACAGGATCTGATTACGGAGAGGTTTGTAAGCTCCTTAAAATTAATTCAACCGGATTGGAGAACATCAACAGAGAAGGCATCGAGTTTCTCAATATGGTTTGTGGAGAAGGAAACTGGGAGTTCAATAAAGAAACTGGTAAAATTGATGCAACTTCAAGATCTTCATATTCGACAGTTATGCAGGGTAAATTTTCATCTTACGAAGAATTCCCGGAAGGAATTGAATTTGGAGAATTCCAAGGAACACTAAATGTTTCAGATTGCAACCTTAAAAGCTTCAGAGGATTTCCCGAAAAGATAACAGGAGATCTTAGAATACAAAGCTGTAAATTCACCTCCTTAAAAGGTTGTCCACAAGAAATTGGGGGTGACTTCGACTGTTCCAGACAAAGAGGAGAAACATCTTTGGTAAATTTGGAAGGTGGACCTCAGAAAGTTTCGGGTTCCTACAATTGTTCATCAAACTCCTTGACCTCATTAGCAGGTGCGCCTAAGTCTATCCAAAACTCTTTTAATTGCTCGTACAATAAATTAGAAAGTCTAGTTGGAGGACCGGAAGAAATCCAAGGATCTTTCGATTGTAGTGATAACGAACTTAACACACTCAGAGGATTTCCAAAGAAAACCGGTGGGTATGTTTCAGTTAAATGCGAGAACAACGATCTTTATTCCTTGGAGGGACTTCCATTAGATAAAGGGGTGAGTGTCGATGCAAAAAGAAATCTTTATCCAGATTCAGTTTTAAAAGAAACCTACGGAAGAGCACGCATGTACGAAAGCTGGACCGCAGCTTATCTATGGTTAATTACAACCGAGAGATTCCAGAGGATGTCAAAACTACAAAGAGATCCAATCAGGGATGAACTAAGCGCAGAAAACATCAAGAGTAAATCAATCACACTTGGTAAAATCTGGAACACCGGTCTTGTTGAAGATCCAGCGGTGAAAAGAATTCTTAGAAAGGCAAACGTTGATAAAGATTTTAAAGACGAAGCTGATTTGGGAGCGGATCTTTCAGATATTGGATTTTAATTAAAGAACAACAAAAGTCAAAAAGCCAGGAAACTGGCTTTTTTTGTGAAATTTATTTATTCTTACGACAGTAAAAGAGCTATGGCAAAAAGAGAAATTAAGCAATCAATCTGCAGTTTTTGTTTAGTGCAGCATCCACACACTGAATTTTACATAGTGGATCTTCCTATGCATAGACTTCCCAACGGGGAAACGCAAGGAATCTATAGAACACCATGCTGTGAAAAGTGCATAGATAAAAAATCAACAAAAGAAAGAATCCTTGGTATTATCGAAGAACCAAAACCCAAAAAGAAATCCTGATATATAAAGAGATATGAAAAATGTTAAAAGTTTTAGTTTGTTTGAGAAGGTTTCAAATCTTTCAGACGATGATAAGCAAAGACTCGAGAGGATAGAAAAAAATTCAGATAACTGGATTAAGGAATTTGAAAAGTTTGCCTCTAAGGGGAAAGCTGATAAATTTATGGAACACTATAATGTTGTTGGATACATTATGGAAGAACCAGATGCCATGGCTTCTGTTTTAACTAAACTTTTAAACTCTCCTGCCTTCAACGAGTGGCTTGCTGATGCTGACAAGGAAAATGAATTTCCCGAAAGTTTCAGAGACAGCATGGGGATCGCATCAGATCTTAAAAGATTAGGATTTTAATGAAGCACATTAAGGAATATGAAATTTTTGAAACTGCTGCAGAGGGTGGTAAGATCTCCGAGAGACTAAAGAAAAAGTATCCTCGACTAGCAGCACCTTTGAAGAGTGAATTTAAATATGAATTCAATAGAGGACTTGCTGGATATTTCGATATTTCTCAAAATGAAGAAGGTGAGGACTTCCTCATCTTCGTACCAGAGAATTCCTCCTTGCCTCCAATTGAATTCAATCTTTTTGTAATTCCTTCTGGTGCTAGGTCTTTGACTGATTTCAATCCTTCAACAGCTTCAAATTATCAAGGACTCAAACAAAGAGATAGCAATTCTATCAAGAACTTCTCATCAACAGCTGGTGTTAGTGATTGGTCGAACGACTATGAATCTTTGATGTCAAGATACTCAAATACTTTCAACACTAGTAAGTGGCCAGATCTTGGTTCATTCAATAGAACAGTTTACTGGAACAATCCAATCTCGCAATACTTTGAACCATACTTAAAACTTTTATTAAGCAATTCAAAGGCATTACGAGGTTCGGTCAGCGAAACACTTACGGAGGAACAAATCATAAAATCCCCAGCATTCCAAGAATTGCAAGCCCTTGGTGTAACTAATACAACAACACCTAGGATTTGGAAAAACGGTAATCTCCAGGTCACACATCCTTCTTTAGCATATGATACCTACGACTATATTAAAGGTGGACGGATACAAGGCAATGATAGCATCACAATTTATTCAGGTGGTCCGATCAGAATTACAAACTCAGGAAGACCAGCTATTATACAATCAGCTCCGGGATTTCTTATTTCTAATCTAACTGATTGGGAGACGAAGCTTGATTTTGTTGGTCAGTATTTGAAAAAAAGAATTCTTAAAAACGACTTTGGAATTACAACAAAAGTAGCACAGGAGGAGATTTCTTCGGAGCCTTCAGGAAGATTTTGGACGACAGTACTTGACCGAGATCCAAACACGTTCTTCAATTGGATTCAGGAGCAGTCACAGGATTACGCAGAGACGATTATGAACAATATAGATCTTGACGACTATATCTCAAGCGATCCAGCAAGAGCCGCTGTTACTCTTAAGAAATTTTATAAGAATCCGAAGGTCCAAAAGGCAATTCAATCACTTTCTCCAAAGGATGCCGAGGAATTTAAAGACCAAATTACACTTACAGGTAATTTAGGAGAACTAGGTTTCTAATATGCTAGTAGAAGTCCAAATAATTTCTATAGAAAATACTGGAAAGTCATACGTCGCTTTCTCTCAAGACGTAAGGCCTGAAGTAGGAGATACTACAGTTGGACTAAATTCGGTTTGTGTAGTTGATTCAATTGCTTCAGATTCTCACCAGAAAATGTATAAGCTTTCCGACGGTTCTTTTTTATCTAACCCGATAAAAATACTGGGTGAACTTTCCGAATTCGCTATCGAAAACAATTTCTTTGTTGGTGGTAAACTATTTGTTTCCTGCGAGGGGACAAAAGAAAATCCCATCCTTGTGAGGGATGGGAGTCCTTTAAATCTTGTAAGGTTTCCTTAAATAAAATTTCCTTGCTGGTCCATCGGAACGTGAATATATTTTCCAAATGGAGGTCTGTCGAAGTTTGATGTACTATTACAGATAAACCAGAAAACTCTATCTTTATATTTGTTAATACCGTACTTGGAAGCAGATGGGTAAGAAGCAAACGAGTCTGTGAGGTAAATCACAGCTGAAGGCGTGATCTTATTTTTCTCAATATAAGCAAACGGGGGATCGAATCCTTTAGCATTACCTCCAGTGGAAGCCCATTTAGAAAGATCCGGTTTTTGACCCTTTTTAACAACGTCTACTGCATCTATATCATCTGAACAATAGATTATATAGGTTTGATCTATTTCGAGCTTTGTAGACAAGCTCCAGACCTCTTCAAAGAAGACTTTAATCTGCGACTTAGAGATTGATCCTGACGTATCCACCGGAAGAACCAAAGTCTTCAGTGTATCCTGTCCGATCTTCTTCCTACCATAGGTTATATCTCCAGATCCTAATGTTCTTCTGCTAGGTAGGGTATAGTCAAACTTATTGAAAGCTTGATCCAAGAATTTTTTAAGTTCTCTTTTCCAATCTACCTTAGGTTTAGAAGAAGAGATCTCTTTGATCAATCTTCTTGCTTTATCAGATAACTTAGCACCTTGACTTGAAAGAGCATTATTCAGGTTTCTATTCCAGAAGTCAGCTATTTTCTGTTTGCTGCCACCCTTACCTAAACCTTGGGTTGATTTATATGTTTTTGTAGATCTACCTGTTTTACCAGTTAGAGTTCTTTCGTATCCAGGTCCAGCTTTTGCATTGGGATCAAAATCTGGGGCTTTTACATCATCAGGTGGGGTTTCCAATTCTGTTGGTGCTCCCCCACTCTTTTCTTTTCCCTGATTAGACATCGAAGCACTGTCGACCGTGTCTGGATCCAATAGAACAAATTCTCCTTTTTTAATTGTAGCCATTTTATTCAATAATTATATCTCCATTAGGGAGTACTTGTTTGACTGTACCGATCTGTCCAGCATTAGGTCCTTCAGTTACCCTTACCTTCTTACCGATGATAGAAGATTGGTCTTCTCCTTCAGGTTCACCATCGGATTTTTCGCCGGGTTGTCCACCAGATCCGGGTTGTTTTTCACCATCTTCACCTTCCTCTCCTGGCTGTTGCCCGCCGGGTGTCGGTTTACCTGGTTTTTGTTCTTCCCCTTCTTCATCCATGTAGACTTCTTGTGCAACCGATGAATCAGAATCAGGTTCCCCTAGATCTTGATCAGCATCAGTAACTTCACCAAAGTTTGTATTCTTGGAGAGATTCTCAAGTTCCTTTTGTTTTTGTTTATCCTTGATGATATCATCATAGATGTCTTCCGCTCTCATACCTTCGTATTTTTCTTCGAAGAGACCCATTCTTGTTCCGTCTGGATTTTTTGGCCAAGCAAAGTTGGCGTCGGATTCAGCGTTTAGGATTGGATTGATTGCGTAATCTGTTGCATAATTCCAGAGTAAAGGATTTCTATTACCTCTTCTGGACATGTGTTCACCAACGCAGTGGAGAACCTCGTGGCAAAGAACAAATCTGATTGCTGCATCAGATTGACTAAGCACGAAATCCGGATGGTATTGGATGTTCAATCCATTTGTTGCCATGGTAGGATAGTTCGGATCAGAGCTCCCGTAAACGTTCAAGTTCGAAAGTAGTTGCCCAAAGAACCCACGATTAATATTGATCCAAAGAATTGCTTTTTGAATCTTAATTCTTGCTCTGGCCTCTTTATCCTCCGTATCAGATTCTAATACGGCAGAATCCCTCTCGTAGAGAAACTCCTTGAACGATCCTGCCTTAATTAGTTTAAGATCCGATTTTTTTATAAATCTCGTAGAGGACATGTGTGATTAAATTAGTTCTTTGTCTTTAGCACCTTTTTGAATCATTCTAGCTGCTTCGATTTTCATTTTAGAATCGTCAGTATCTTTTGTTTTAATTACTTCCTCTGTTACTGCGAAATCTGGATAGCTTTCTTGAATTCTCTTATAGATCCAAGCCAATTGCTCTAATTGGTTGTATCTGTTAAAGTACTTCATAATGTTGTAAAGATCTTCTGTGGTTGCTTTTCCGTCAGCAGCCATCTCTTCAGCTTTTCTTAGAGACATTTCATAAACTCCGTACATAACGTTCGAGAAGTCAGATCCCTTAGGAATGTCTTTAGCTTTATCTGGATTCTTCACAATTGCTTCAAGATCACTTTCAGATACCTTTCTGATAACATCAAGATATGCTTTTAATTTTCCTGCAGCGGCTGGTCCGATTTGGTCAGCGTAGATATTATAAATTGTTTCTGAAGGAAGTTCTCTCCAAGATTTAACTCCAGAATCAACGATCTCGTCGTTAAGTACCATAGCAGCATCAGTCCAAGATCTTGGTGTTGGAAATTTCAATGTTGCCTTTTCTCTATCTAAATAGTGGAATAGTTCTTCGTTTCTTTCTACGAAGTTAATAAATTCTGGCTCGAATTTTCCGCTTGTTCTTGCCCAATCTGCCCAATCTTCTACTTTCGGTACAAGGTTTACGATTGTAAAACGGTCAGCCAATGCAAAGTCGAATTCTGCAACGTCTGCTTCTGTAGGTCTGTTACCAGCTGCAACAATTACCCATTTGTCAGGAAGAACGTATTCTCCAAGTCTTCCCATCTGAACGAATTGCATAACAGAGTTAAGAACCATTTTGTTCGCTCTGTTCATTTCGTCCATAAAGATGATTCCACCCTTTCCTTGAGGCCCATTGTCTCTTGGCAAAAGCATAGGTGGGTTAGATCTTGTCATACCCGATCCAGCTGAAACTAATTTTCCAGACTCGTCGTATTCAGGTTTGTTTACATCAACAACCTTTGGAATTCCTAAAAAGTCTTCCGGTGCCATGAATTGAAGGTCTAGGTTAATCATAGGAACTCCAAGTGTGTTAGCTGCCTGACCGATGATTTGTGTCTTACCGATACCAGGTGCACCATAAACGAAAATAGGCTTAGCCCTACCTCCTCTTGTTTTCGATCTATATAGTTTCTCAACCATTTCCTTAAGTTCAGGGGCTGAGATGTTTCTAACTGTCTGATCCTCTTCCGTGTATTCCAAAGGTACTCTTGCTTCTTCAAGTTCTTCGTATGATTCTGATTCATACATCGACATTGGGTTTTGTTTTGCAAACTCAGTACCTGAATAGAAAGAGTTGATTTGATTTACAATGTCACCCGCAGATGGATCGAAGTAAGTAGCTACAGGTAAACCTTTTTTAGGACCTGAAGGAATAAGCTTTACTAAGCCAGCCTTGATACCATCAACTAAATCTTTTGCCCATTTTGCTAACCCAGAAAATGCTTGAGATAAAACACCCTCGTTTGCGTTGGAAGCATATTCGTTCAAAACGAAATCTTTAAAGTCATAAACTTTTTTTCCCATGATAAAATTTTGTTCTTTTGCATCTATATATCAATTCTAGAACGGTGTTTAGAAACTCTATGTGGTAAAATCGAATATATAGAAAGTGAAAAAGATAAGAAACTTCAAATCCTTCCTGAACGAGTCCGAATCTCTGTCCGAAATTTCAGCAGAGATGAGTGAAATTCTTAACTCTTGTGTTAACGGTACATGGGAATTAAAAGACGGTAAAATAAATATACAGGGTGATTTCGATGGTTCTCGATCTGAGGATTTTGCAAAATCGCCAAAGATACTTCCATTTGTCTTTGGCAAGGTTTCCGGGACCTTTGATATAGGGGGTTTGGAAATTACAACACTAGAGGGATGTCCAGAGGAAGTTGGTGAATCTTTTATTTGTTCTAATAACCTTTTGGATGATTTGAAATTCGGTCCTAAAAAAGCGAAGAGATATTACTGCTCCAACAACTACTTAAATTCTTTGGATGGTATTTCAGACGATTGTGAAGAAATTTCCGCCGCGGGAAATAATATCTCCGATTTAAAGGCTCTTAGCAACAGGGATTCAATTTCAGGAGTTCTGATACTTTACAAAAATCCATTACTGAAAAACCTCGAGGGGTGTCCAAAAACAATTGGCAAAGGTTTGGATGTTTCTTCATGCGGGCTAGAAAGTTTAGAGGGCTGCGCCACTGAAGTTGGTGGAGATTTTATTTGTGACCATAACAAATTACAATCTTTGGAGTTTGGTCCAAAAAAAGTTGGAGGATTCTACGACTGCTCAAACAACAAACTAGAAAGTTTAGAAGGATCCCCGAAAAAAGTTAAATGGATGGATGCTTCAAATAACCTTTTAATTTCGGTAGAGGGAGCACCTGTAGAATTTTCTAGCAAGAAAATTTTTCTAAAAGAGAACAAGCTGCCGAGGGATCTTTTGGATTCTCAAGTGGAATTTTTAACTTCGACTGATTCTGAATTTTCGCTACAAAAATGGTTTGTCGATCTTGTAAGTGGCCGAAAATTAGAATTGAAAAAATCACTTATGCAATTTCTAAATAACAAAAAATTTGTTGGAGACAAATCGACTGTGATTTTTGAGTTATTAGATAAAGTAGATTTAGCCAAAATAAGTCGGGAGAATTCATCAGCTCTTGCTTATCTTTCACAGAACGCCGAAAGAGATTCGCCACTTATGGATTATATCTTACAAAATAAATCTGAGTTTTCTGACAGCTTTATCGACGATTTGGAAATGTCATCGGATCTTTCAGATCTTGGCTTCTAAAAAAATATATACATAAACAAAAAACCAAAATGAAAAATATTAAACCATTCGAAGATTTCAACAGCGTTCCTGTTACTGAAGGTGAAAATCACCACGAAAATTACATGTTCTTCCAGCATCTAATGACAATTAAGGATGCCATCGAGGATATACTTTCGATGGACAGAGAAAAAGTTGATCAGATGCTATCTAATGGTCATGATTGGGCGTTGGATCACATGGCAACATCAACAGATGACATCGAAGAAGTTTATCATTTCCTAAAAGGCAGAATGCAAATGGAAATGGGTGATGATCATCAAACCCAAGAATCTCCAATGAATATCGAAATCATCGGAAGCGACGATAAGGTAGAAGTTGAAGATGAGGACGGTGAAGGAGAAGACGAATAAATCTTAGGAGATTCCTGATAATTTTTGAGCTTCCTCAAAATCATCTTCCGACAAATTCCAACCTTTTAAAGTATCCCCAATGTGATCCCGTGCTTCTGCATAGGTAGCTTTGGGGTTTTCTTTGAGGTAAGAAAGTAGTTTCTCTCTAACCGCTGGGTGAATTCCTTCTGAGGATCCTTCGTTTATTGTAGAAAAGTTGTCGAAGTGAATTAGATTTTTCATTTTAATTTAGTTTTTTTATAAAGGCGTAACTTCACCGGTGATAGTGTTCACACCAATATAAGAAGTCTGTGTTGTAAAAATATAAAGGGGTGAGGTAAAATCTGGACCTAAGGGTCTTCTTAAAACTACTTCGGACCAATCTGAATAACCAGCATCTTGTAGTTTTTCCTCAGCTTGTTCGAGTGTCATATGTACCGGTAAGTGGATTACCTCATCCTCCAAATATGGGGAATCTATAACCTTAGATTTTAATTCTCCCGAATTTGTACAAAAAATTTCTATAGTGGAGTTGTTTTCGCCACGAAAAACTGATTGTACTCTTTCTAGATCTTTTGTAGAAGATGATTGATAGAATTTAGCGTGAATCGATATTTTCAAAGCTTCTTCTCTCGAAATGGATACCATCTCGTTAAAACTTAAACTCCCCCCTCCACAGCTAGATAAAACTAAAGCAACAATTGCAAGTAAAAAAAATCCTTTCTTTTTCATGATTCTTATCCCTCGGCAATAGGAGTTAGCAACTCTTTTAATTTATTTAGTTCCTTGTATTTTTCCTTATTTGAGTACGAAGTGTGGGTTCCTGCTTTTTCCATTTTATCTGTGATGAAAGTATAAAGGCTAAGTAATTCCTCAGCAACCTGAGCATCTAGAGTAGTAACCTTTCCGTCTTCCCATCCAGTCATACCTAATCCAATTCCCTCTGTAGCTTTATCTGTTGCGTAAGCTAGAATTGCATTGTCATCAACTTCTGCGTTTTCCCAATTATATTCATATTCGGGATCTCCGTCTTCGTCTCTTCCTACAAGTTCTCTCTCTACTTCCATGAATTCCATAAATTCTTCCGTACCTGGATCAAAGTAAACTGCATATAGTTTTCCGTCGTCCTTTTTCTTGAGAATTGCTGTTTCTGCGTAGTCAGAACCGACCAAATCAAATTTTACTTTTGATGAAGGGATTTCTGTGCCTCTAACTGTGTCCGGATCCCCTTGGTTCCACGGAGCTTTAGGGTCGAACTCAGTCCCTGCAGGATAATAACCGCTCTCAAACTCATTGACGGAGAAACTTTCGAATGTTTTAATATTTTTCATTAGCTGTTGCTATTTGTTTTCATATATATCAAGCATTTCACCGCAGGAGCGAGAGAAATCCCGAAGAGACAAGCTGCAAGGGTTGGAGCCCCACAGGGATCTCGTTCTTTCTTTTATTTTAAAGTTAATAAGTACATTGTCTTGTCGAACATCGCAATGATTTCGTCAACTAGATTTAGCAATTCCGAATCTTTTTCCGGGGATAGCATAGGTCTAAGTTCATCACAATAGCACTTCCTCATTGATTGTAAGGATTCTGAAGCAGAACTCGCGTCCGAGTAGTTTTCTAAAATTACCGCGTGTTGTTTATCTAAAACCGGCCTACCATACTTACCCATGGTACATTCCATCAATTCATCAGTAAGATCAACCAGATTTTCAAATGCTTTATCTAAAGCCTTGTGCTCGGAATAAGATTTAGTTTGCCAATGAAAAAGCTTAATCTGTGAGCTATGAAACAAAGATTTATAAGCAATAATATTTGAGACGTTTTCAGTCATGTTCGTTTCTTTTCCCTTATCTTTCATAAGCGATCCGAAAGTGATGTCTTCGGAGTCCTGTTTTTTTCCAGGTATTACTTCCCCAAAAGCACTTAAATTAAGAACACTGTCCATTGTGGATAATTATTTTGAACTATATATTCACAGCAGCTAGTATTTTAGAAGTTGAGTGGTTACCAAATCTTGGGAAGAAGTTCACGCTTGCAAAATCAGAACCTAATACAATCCCGTTTTTATATTCTTCACCAACAACTATCGTGTCTATATTTAAAGTTTGTACTAAATTTTCCAATTCTTCCTTACTACTAAAAATAACTACCTCGTCGACAAAACTTATTGCCTCCAAAAATTCTTTCCTATCTTTTTCATTGTTAATCGGTCTATTTGGTCCTTTCAGTTTTGCAACTCTCTCATCAGAGTCTATTCCGACAACTAGGTAATCACCCAGTTCCTTTGCAAATGCCAACATCTTCAAATGTCCAATGTGTAAAACATCAAAACATCCGTTTGTCCATATCTTTTTCATAGGATCGAATCTTTTCTATTATATGAATCTAGAATACAAAAGTTACGTTCGTAATATATAAGATGTAACTGTAGTTCACGAAGATATGGAACAACCGGGAATATGGAAAAGACTGTCAGATAAAAAGGAAATAAATCTGATTGAATATTTAAATAATTGGGTTGAGAAAAACCCAAACCATAAAATTTATATAGGTTGTGATTCCCATAATGAGGCATCACAAACAACTTTTGCAACTGTAATTGTCTTACATTATGCTCAAGGAGGTGGACATGTACTTTTTTCTAGAGAAACCCTTCCAATTCTAAGGGAAAGGCACACCAGACTTTGGAAAGAAGTAGAGAATTCAGTTGCAATTGCAATTTATTTGATGGATAACGGTTTTAAAAAACCAGACTACATAGATGTCGATCTGAATCCTGATCCAAAATACAAATCAAATTCAATACTCAGAGCTGCAGTGGGTCTTATAGAATCTATGGGAATAGAACCTAGATATAAGACTAAATCCCCTTGGGCTATCTATATAGCTGATAAGGCTTGCAAATAAAATCACATTGGTATGGAAGATACCTCGGAAAACTCATCATCCAAAGACTCTTCTAAAAAAGCACACCAGCTTAAAGAAGATATTAAAGTCCTAGAAAAAGAGCTTAAAGAAATACAGGGTCAGTGCAATCATCCAGATTACAAGTTGATGAATTGTCCTTCTGAATTTTCAACGTTTTCTCTCAAAAAAGTTTGTGTTAAATGCGAAAAAGAAATAGGATATCCAAGTCAGCAAGAAGTTGATGCATGGGCAAAGGGATAAAACAGACAAAATAGGGAAATTTATCTTTTCTTGACGGATATAAGGAATGTAAATATCCGGAATATGATTGATTCAAAAGATTTTTTAAATAGCCCACTATTGAGACTGGGAAACGAAAAGCAACAAATTAAAGCTAGCCACTTTTCGGAAAGAGACGACGATGATGACTTGGGTTCAGACTTTAAGAATCAATCGTCCGGTTCACCAACGCCAGCTTTAGATTCTTTTAGTAGGGATCTAACCGCAATGGCCCAAAAAGACGAACTCGATCCAATCATCGGTAGAGATGAAGAGATAGAAAGGGTTTCCCAAATTTTATCTAGAAGAAAGAAGAATAACCCTGTACTTATTGGAGAACCTGGTGTTGGTAAATCTGCAATAGCTGAAGGTCTCGCACTGAGAATAGTTCAAAGAAGAGTTTCTAAAAATCTCCTTAATAAACGGGTTATCAGTCTTGATATAGGTTCCATCGTTGCCGGAACAAAGTACAGAGGCCAATTCGAGGAGAGAATGAAAGCAATCTTAGAAGAGCTCAGGAAAAATAAGGATGTAATTGTTTTCATTGACGAACTCCACACGATTGTTGGAGCAGGTGGATCATCAGGATCACTCGATGCATCTAACATGTTCAAGCCCGCCCTTGCAAGGGGAGAGATTCAATGCGTTGGTGCAACAACTCTAGACGAGTATAGAACTAACATCGAAAAGGATGGTGCATTAGAAAGAAGATTTCAGAAAATTATTATCAATCCTCCAACTGCAGAAGAAACATTACAAATCCTCAAAAACGTAAAGGAAAAGTACGAGGAACATCATAACGTCGAATACACTGAAGATGCTTTGGAAAACTGTGTAAGGCTTACTGAAAGATATATTACTGATCGAAATTTCCCGGATAAAGCATTAGATGCTCTAGACGAAGCAGGATCTAGGGCACAGCTTGTTCAAGTCAAAGTTCCTGATTCGCTACTCAAACTGGAAAAGAATCTCGAAACAGTAACAAAGGAAAAAAAGAAATCAGTACATCAACAAGATTACGAGGCAGCAGCTAAATACAGGGACTTAGAAAGAAAAATTAAACTCAACATCGAGCTAGAAACCAAAGCCTGGGAACAAAAACTGAGAGAAAAAAGAAAAATTGTTGACGGGGAAAGAGTTGCACAAGTAGTTTCTATGATGTCTGGGATTCCTCTGAGTAAGATTTCACAATCTGAAAACGATAAACTAGCCAAGCTGGAAGAGAATTTGAAATCACGAGTGATTGGACAGGACATTGCAGTAAGAAAAATCTCTAAGGCAATATTGAGAAACAGAATAGGATTGAAGGATCCAAATAGACCAATAGGGTCGTTCATTTTTCTTGGTCCTACCGGGGTCGGAAAAACCCAGCTCGCAAAAGAACTTGCAGAGGAGGTATTTGGTGATAAAGACTCCTTGATTAGGATTGACATGTCAGAGTACGGCGAAAAATTTAGTTCGACTAAATTAATCGGAGCCCCTCCAGGATATGTTGGTCATGAAGACGGTGGTCAACTAACTGAGAAGGTTCGGAGAAAACCATATTCAGTAGTTTTGTTTGATGAAATAGAAAAAGCACATCCTGATATTTTCAACTCTCTACTACAGATTCTAGATGAAGGCTTTGTGACAGATAGCTTAGGAAGAAAGGTTAATTTTAAAAATTGCCTCATCCTTTTGACTTCAAACGTTGGACAGAGAAAGGCTTCTGAATTTTCAAATTCAGTTGGATTCACTTCTAATCCAGACCAAAAGAGGTCAGAAGAGTCAAGCTCAATAGTTAAAAAAGAACTATCAAAAACATTCTCTCCTGAGTTTATTAATAGAATAGACGAGATTGTGTATTTCAATCATTTGACACAAGACGACCTGCTCAAAATAATCGACGTCGAATTGAAGAAAATGTATCCAAGATTCGAAGAAATCGGATATAAGATTTCCATCACTAAGGATCTGAAAGAAAAAATCGCAGAATCTGGATATGATCCGAAGTATGGTGCAAGACCTCTAAAAAGGATTCTACAAAAATATATCGAGGATACGATAGCAGAATTGGTGGTAACTAAAAAAATCCACGAGGGATCTAGAATTACACTTTCTTACGATCCTAAAATTTCAGAGGACGATGCCGCTCCAATTAAGGTTAGAATTAAGCACCAGTCTCAAGAGTAATTGAATGAAAAATCCTGCCTTTTATACTGCTTCCCTGGCAATTGGTGATTGTATTTCTGCAACACCTACTATTAGAAAGCTCAGTGAAGTTTACAACACGAAGGTAGTTGTTTTTTCACATCATCCTGACATTTTTAAAAGACTTCCCTATGTTGATCGGTCAGAAGATGTCAAGGACTTTATCACACTTGAAAAGTCAGAGCAACTTCGTAGACAATTTGATGTCCACTATTCATTCTGGAAAATGGGACAAAAAATCCCGATGTCAGACGATCGTGGGATAGAGATGAAGCATGCTATTATAGACATTCGACAGTATCATGCGATCGATAATGGGTTCACTTTATTGCCACAGGAGCTTCATTGTGATTTTGTTCCAGATGAAGAGGAAATTCCAGATCTTCCTGAAGAGTTTGTTTGTCTCCATCCATTTAAAAATTGGCCATCTCGAACATGGGATAACAAAAATTGGGAGGATCTAATCCTTAAACTAACATCTTCCGGATTATCTGTTGTCCTGATAGGGAAAGATTCATTAGACAGTAATCTACTGCAATATTTAAAAAAAGGGGTAAATGGTAAAACTGACGACAGAGTTTTCCATGAAATAGAAAAAAGAGAACGCATGGATCTGGAGTTTGATTCAGTCATCGATCTTACAAATCAAACCTCTTTATCCCAAGCATGGAAAATTATAGATAGGGCAAAAGTTGTCGTAACTATGGATTCCGGTATTTTACACTTAGCTGGAACTACGGACACGCACATAATTCAGTTAGGATCTAGTATCAATCCCGTTTTCAGAGCTCCTTATAGGAAATCTATGCAAACATATAAATACTCCTACGTGCACGGATCTTGTGATTTATTTTGTGCATCAAACATGAAATATTCGCTAAGAGACTGGCAAAATGGATGCAATGGTGGAACACCAATTCAATGTGTCACATTAATCGATACGTGTTTAGAAAACAAACCTACCTTTGAGTGTCATCCAAGCGTAGACAAAGTGTTTCAGGAGATTTTAAAAACCTGTGGTGAGAAAGGGGAAAAGGAAAATATTAAGAAATCTTTTGTTCCTAATAAAGAAGAACTTCCATATTTAATAAAAATCGAATCACAATCACTCGGAGATCAAATTGGATCCCTTTCAGCAATTTCAGAGTTCTCTAAAGGAAAAAAGGTTTTTGTAATTTGTTCTTTGTATGATAAAGTTTTCAATCAAAGCTATCCAGAAATCAATTTTCTAAGATACGATATTGAACCAAGACTGGATGCTTCATCCGGAACTTGGCACATAAAAGGAATAGATGAAAGATTCCAAGACTTCAAAAGGTTACAGTACAAATTCGATAAACCTTTGATCAGAGGATATGCTGATCAACTTCTTGTAGAAAAATGGGAAAGACCTAAAATAGATCTTCGCCTTGGGATAAGACCAATTAAAAATAAATATGTTTGTTTTTCAATGCACTCAACGGCTCAGGCAAAGCATTGGAATAACATTGATGCCTGGGATAAACTTTGTAGAATGCTCAGAAAAGAGGGCATTACCCCAGTTTGCATAGATAGGCATGGTTCTTTTGGAAACGACGGATGGTGGAATGAGGTTCCTTCCTCTGCTGTAAAAAAACAAGGCATGGATCTTCATGAGATGACCAACTACATACATCACTCTGAATTTTTCATAGGGATTTCATCAGGTCTTTCATGGGTTGCACACGCTTTGGGGAAAAAAGTAGTAATGATATCTGGGGTTACTTCTCTGGATAATGAATTCGAAGAGGATACAATCAGGATTTCAAACCAGAAAGTCTGTAACGGATGTATCAATAATCCAAGTGTTTGGTTCGACCCATCAGATTGGTTGTGGTGTCCGTTTCATAAAAACACGGAAAGACAGTTCGAGTGCACTAAAACAATCACCCCTGAAGAGGTTTTTTTATCCATTAAAGACAATTTATTAATCTGAATCCCATATATAGGAAGATATGATAATAATTGATTTAACAAAAGAAAAAAATATAGAAAGCGCTCTGAAAAAATTGAAGTTTAAATTCAGCTGGACAAAAAAAGAACTCCTTGATAACAAGGAGTTTGAAAAACCTTCAGTAGCAAGAAGAAGGGAAATAACCAGAGCTAAGCACGTGCAAAAGATAAAAGACTCTCAAAAGGAAAATTAAAAAGAGACTTGTCTGATCTTACTTACCTGATACAGGTACACCTGGGATTTCGACATCCTTTATAGCTTTTAGAGCTTTGTCGATAACACTATTTTTCCCTTCGCTAGGCCAATTGCCAGCGAAAGCAAGCATCGAAGTAGCCTTTGATCTAATTTCCTTCATAGGAACTAACTTAGCCTTTTTTACAGCGGTCAAAAGATCGTGAGCCAAATCTTCAGCTCCTTCTTTTGTATTTTTATAAACATCAGAAATCTTCTTTTCCGCGGGAATGTCCAGCAATTTATGCATCAAACCTTTTTGTGCTTTTGCTTCATTAATTTCCTCAACAAAGCTTTCGTATAATTTGAGATTATCCATTTTAGATATTTCTTTATTTTGATTATATATCTAAAATAACGATTAGAATGGAAGAAACCACAGAATACAAAAATCTGAGTTATTACGAAAAAAAATTGGAATATGCGGTGGGTGTTTTAGAGATCGTTAGTGTACTTATGAATACAAATGACGAGAGTTTAAAAAAAGAGAATCTTTCGCATCTAAACAGGATACTTCCAAAAGCAATAGAGGAACTTAAGACTAAACCTTAATTGTTTTTATTTTCAAATCCTTGTAACCGTCTAGACTTTGAGCCAGCCTAAGGTTGTCTTCGTTATCGTCAAAGAAAATTAGATTTTTGTAACCAGAATCTACTAGATTTTCGATTGCTTTTTTCTTTCTTTCCGCTATTGTTCCCCCGTGTTTGAATTGTGGATCGTTGATGGCTATTACTAATTCAGGGTGGATGTCGATTCCATGATTTAGGAAAAAATCCCTAACCATCTCACTATCAGATCTTGCAGTCAAAATAGCAACTGGAATTTTTTTTGAGTAAGTGCTTTTTAACAAATGGAAGATCTCATTTATAATGTTCCCTTGTCTTAATAGTTCCGGTGAATCGAAATCATCAAAATTCAAAACGTGGTGTTTCTTCTTTATGAAGTTATTGAATTGTTCAGGAGTGAGCTCTTTAATAACCTTATGTGTTTTTGCGTTTAGAATTTTTATCTTGGCATCAGTTTTCACAAGAGTGTCATCAAGATCAAATATGATCAATCTGTCAGTGTCTATGCCTTTAATTCTAGTCATCTTACCAAATAGGGATATCTTGTATATATTTCCAGGGTAGACATTCCTGGATGATCTCTACCTCTTTTGAAACTAAATCTGGGTTTCCGTTTTCAAAATTCAAAGTTTTTCCCCAAATTGTTTGATGTTCGGGGACAGGCAGTATTTGTAACCAACCTCTAGGATGAGCAATAACTACTCTAAATTTTTCTTGTCTGTTACATGCGAGAGTAAACCAAACATCGGCCATATTGGGACTTTCAAAATATTCTGGCCTGATATCTATATGATCTGTGTGGTATAAAGCGCAGCCAGTTCCTAAAACATTTACAGGGGTGTCAGTGTCCAGTTCATAAAAGAAATGTAGGGTTCTTTGTCTATCTTTGGTCCAGTGTCTGATCTGGTTCCCATAAATTTCTCCATGAAATCCAACCGCACATTTTTTTCCTCTTTTATCCAAAGCATTTTTCAACTTGGAAACGTAATCTGAGGGATATACAATATCATCATCTATGGTAAAGTAATAGCCCTTAACTTTATCCGACCAGAAGAATTTCCCAGCATCACCACGATCTCCTTCGTCCTGCGATCTTACGACATTGATTTTTTCATTTTGTAAAAACCAGGGATCCTCTTCGAATCCATTCAAATAGACATTGAGCTGATCTACTTGAGGTAGGATACAATTTACAACAACCTCCAATTGAGGAATTCTTGTTGGGATTGTTGCCATGCTGGCGTAAATTTTTTCTTCCATCATATTTTGAATAAAGTGCAATATTGATGCTTATCACCCTGATAAAAAATGGGATTTCTGAGTGCGTAAGCGTTGTTGTGATATTGTTTGTTTGCCATAATAATGTCACACGGCAAAAGATTGCCACCGTAATATTTTAACGGCACGTCGCTGTTAGAGGATCTCTGTTGGTTCCCACTCAAATTATTTTCCAAGTCCGTTATTAGAGCATCTACGTATTCCTTGTTGGTGTATAGAATCGCGTGGGAACTTAGCATGTTAAAAATTTTAACAACATCAGAACTGACCCTATCGGTGATGATCCTGTTGATTTCTGCTAGATTTCCATCAGGAGATGGTGAGAAACCCCAGGAAGAAATACCAACATAAACGACATCAGAATCGTCAGGGACTTCAATATATTCTGGAATGTGGTTTATTTCAGCATCATCTTCCAAAATCATAAACGGAAATTCTCCGGTAGCAGCTTTTTTTAAAGTTTTTAACTGAGAATGAAAGCAACCTATATAAACATCGTCTTGAGGTATGCCTTTAATTCTGATACCCTCAATGCGTTCTAACCTTTGCTCATCAAATCCATGCTCAAGCATCCTTTGTCTAAAATTATTTTCCCTTTCCTTGTGCTCAGGTAGGTTTATGAAATAAATTTTAGTTTCTTTGGGGTAGATTTTCATCCTTTATTTTATATCGAAATTGAGATAGTGTTTCGTGCTCCTTGAAACTAAAACTTAGAAAACACCTATATATAAGCAAATAAAGATCTAAGACGGAAATGCTGTCATTTATTAATTTAAGGGATTATGCTATTGCAAATCAGATAGACTACAACTCAATCTTTTCTGTTACTAAAAAAAATATAATTAACAGTAACAAAAAACTTTCAGTAATAGTTCCTGCCTATGGTAGGGAATCTTTTTCCGAGCCATTATTTAAATCGTTTCTCAACGCAGCGAAAAAATCACCAGTATCCGTGAGTTTTACTTTGGTTGAGCATTCCGAAATTCCTTTGCACACAAGGATTTGCGACTCGTTGAAAATAAATCACATTTGGATCCCGAAAGGTGATATCGAGCCATTTAATAAATGTCTTGCGATGAACATAGGAGCACTCATTGTCGGAGGGGAAGAATACATTTTCCATGACCTTGATTGCTTAGTCCAGTCCAATTTTTTTGTGGATCTTTATTCGAACATAGATTCTAAACGGTCAGAAGCCATCCAAACTTTTTCAGATAGGAGGGTATTGTATCTCGATTGGAATCTAACATATAGGGTGCTAAACAATGACCTCGACGTAGACTCCTTGAAGGAAGGACCAAGAGATGAAAGGGATCCGGGATATAATGGAGTTACTCCACCAGGTTTATTCGGAGCTCCAGGAGGATCTATTTGGATCAAATCGGACCTGTTCTTTAGAGTTGGTGGTTACGATCCCAACATTTTCTTTGGCTATAGCCCAGAGGATATTTTTTTCTGGAACAAGGTTTGTACGATTTCAAACATGGATACCTGTACAGATCCAAGAGTTGAAATTTTCCACATGAAGCATCCACTTACGGAAAATTCCAATCCCCACGCTTCTAAACTACATGAGCTGCATAGGGTTTTTGCTGAAAGATGTTCGCAGGAAGAAAAAGAACAATTTATAAGGATCCAGGAAAAATTTATTAAAGAAGCACTAAATGAATAATTTTATTTCAGTTGTAATCTCAACTAGAAACTCTGACAGATATATCGAAAGGTGCATCGAGTCTGCTTTGGAACAGGAATATCCAACGTTTGAGATAATATTTTTTGACGCAGATTCCACTGACTCTACTTACGAAAAGGCATTATCTTATTCAGAAAATCCAAGGATTAGAATATTCAAGAATTCTAAGAGAAAGTACCAGGGTGAAAACATTAGGAATGGAGTTATTCTTTCGCCACCCGGAAGTATTATAGTAACTTTGGATGGAGACGATTGGTTTCCGCATAAGAATGTTTTAAAAAGGGTCAACGAGATTTATCTCGAGAAAGATTGCTGGATGACTTATGGTATTTATGAAGAATATCCATACAGGGACGTTAGCCAAGTATATCGAGAATATCCAATTGAAGTGAGGATGGATAAGAGGTTTAGAGAACATCGTTGGCTTGCTACCCATTTAAGAACCTTTCGCAGAGAGCTTTTTTTAAAAATTGAGGAAGAAGATTTAAAAGACCCAACAACGGGAGACTATGTAGCTTATGCTCCGGATCTTTCTTTCCAGTTTCCTATGCTTGAAATGTGCGGGATCGACAAGAGCGTTTTTGTCCCAGAGCTATTATATGTTTATAATGTTGAAAATCCAAACAACGAAAGTAAGCAGGACGTGCAAGAAATACAAAGAATTGAAAATTTATTAAGAAGCAAACCAAAATATCCAACATTAAGATTCTTATGAAAAAGCCATTTATTTTCACAGAAGCGTACGACTGTGGTAAGATTGCAAATGTTGCAATTGAAAGTTTCTTGAAATTTCATCCAAAAGAGACAATTAACGTGTTTGGGAAAAATGAAGATTTCGAGGAGATAAAAAATCAAAAGGGAGTAAACTTTATCTCTCTAGATCACGACCAAAGACTGAAAGAACTCTACGAGCACGGACACGCAGGAACTTCCTACATCTTTGCAAGTGTTATCTCGAAAAAATTTGGAGATTATGATCGAATTGTACACTTCGACTCAGACGTACTGTTTCGGGGAGAATGTCTATCAGAAATTTATGAAGGGTTCGAAGATGGATTTCATTTAATAGGGCAAAGAAGAAACTATGAAAAAAACCGTCCAGGATTAACCTTAGTTGGAGGAAGATCCGTTGTTGGGATTCCAGATACAGTTGGTACGTGCATTTTTGCACTCGATCTAAGCAAAGTAACGGTTTCAGATTTTGAGCTCTTGAGGAGATTGTGTGTAGGAGGAGCTTCACTTACAGGAGAACCTATTCTGGACTTCTTTGACCCCGTTTCCTTTCATGTTATGTCAAATCAAGGGAAAGTTAAGTACCTCTCCTCGATTGATTATGGTGCTGGTGATGAAAATGGAAATTGGGATAATGGTCACCACGAGTTAAATCTACTTTGTGATTTTGGAGAAAAATTCGTGCACTTTGCAGGAATTGGATCTGGACTGAAATTTATAAAAAAAGGAAATGGTTCAGTACCAGATTCCTATGCTGAATGGGCCAAAAAAAGGTATAACATTTATGCAGCCCTGTTTCTTTTCGAAGAGATTAGAGATGATAACAAGGAGGACTATGAAAAATTCAAACAAGAACTTAACTTATGAACAAATTAAGAGTAATATGTGATTGGGATTTAGAGGTTGATATTCAACATCATAGACCCATCGAATTGTGGGTAGATCGAAAACCAATCGGAGAAAAGCTCCCGGGCATGGTGCAAATAGGTGTCCTGATAGAACCACCCGAAATCAGGTCTATGCTAAATGTGCAAAATCAAATTGGTGCGTTCGATTATATTCTTACTCACGACCAGGATCTTCTGAACAACCACCCAAATTGCTTTCTCTACGAATTTGCTGGATGTTGGGTGAGAGATTATGAAGAAACTAACAAATCTTTCGGTGTCTCAACGTTGATTGGTGGAAAGCAAATGACACACGGACATCGACTTAGGGAGGAAGTTTTTAGGTCTTCAAATAGAATAACAATACCCAAAGAATTTTGGATCAGCAAAAATTTTCCTCCGCAGGGGGATCTTGGGGGGAATCCTATTTTAAACGGGAGTAAATCAGAAATGTTTGATCGTCAATTCCACATCTGTATAGAAAACGTCAAAAGGGAAAATTGGTTTACAGAAAAACTGATTGATTGTCTTTATACAAAAACAATCCCAATTTACTATGGGTGCCCGAACATTGGTGATTGGTTCGATGAGAGAGGGTTTTTTATTGTTAATAGCACAGAGGAGATAATACAAGCCTGTAATAAATTGACTCCCGAAACTTACAATCAAATGGCAGGATACGTAGAAAAGAACTATATCGAAGCCATGAAGTACATGAATGTTGGGGAAAACATCAAGAGATCTATAGAAAAAAATATTCTTCCTAAAATTTAATATCGTGTTATTTTCAATTGTTATACCGGCGTATGAGTCTAAAGGTGAGTCGATCAGGTTGTTAACTGACCTATTTAATAGTCTAAAAGAACAAACCTATACCAACTTTGAAGTGGTGGTAGCAGACCATTCGACCAATAATGATATCAAAAATTTGTGCAACACTTACGATTTCAATTTGCACCATTTTTTTAATAGCAGGGGGAGAGGAAATGCCTCGGTAAATATGAACGAAGGTATAAAAAGAAGTAATGGTGAAGTGATTAAAATTATGCACATGGACGACATTTTTTGTAATCCAGATGCCTTAAAATTAATAAGAGAATCACTTCAAAGATCGCCAGAAAAAAGCTGGGGAGCCGTTTCTTTCAATCATAACTACGAAAATGAGGGTAAAAGTGTAATCCGAAGGGAAATAACTCCAAGTGTTTTTGGAGTTATCGGATGTCCTAGTGTTTCTTTTTTTAGAAACAATCGCCAAGATCCCGACCTATTCGATGAAAATCTAGTTATCATTAATGATCACGATCTTCACCAAAGACTATTCAGAAAATATGGAGATCCTATCATAATAAATGACATATCAGTTACCATCAGGATGCACGAATCACAGGTGAGCAGCTGGATAGGTAGCGAGAAAGAACTCCGAGAAATCGAATATTTTAAATCAAAAAATTTAGATAAATGTTGACACTTACAGAATTGGCAAATCTTTATCAATCAGATAAAGGAACAGTTAAACCCTCAGAAGGACACCACGGTCCTAGATTGCATTTTACAACAATTTACGAGAAGTATATGGAGGAGTTTCGAGAAAGGGAAATAAGCTTACTTGAAATCGGAATTGGCTCTGGTCCTTCCTTAAAAATGTGGCAGGATTATTTTTCATCTGCGAAAATTCATGCAATCGATATCGTTGATAGCTCTAGATTTGATAACCATCGGGTGAAAACCTTCGTTGCGGATCAGACCAAAAGAGAGCAACTCAGATCGGTTGCTGAAAGTATTCCACCTATGGACATTATTATAGATGACGGAGGTCATATGATGGGCCAACAGCAAATTAGTTTTGGTTTTCTGTTTAGATATTTGAAAAGCGGGGGATTGTATTTTATTGAAGACCTGCACACATCATTCTGGCCATATAACGGGTATAGAGATTTATATGGACAACCTCTTGATATCAACGCATCTAGGACAAACACTACAGTCGGTATGATAGAAAGATACTTAGAAACAGGGAGTATATCGAGCGAATTCCTGAATGAAGACGAGATAGAATATCTTAACTCGAACATCGCGGATTGTAAACTTTTTGATTTACCAGAAACTGAATATGGACCTAATAAATTAGCACTCTTCTTAAAAAAATAATGATTTACACAATTGGCGACAGCCATTCAAAATTTGGTTGGGAAAAGATCAATCACGTAAAGGTTAATCATCTTGGATCTAAATTGATGTACACATTTAATTTAGATCCGTATGAAGTTCCCTACGTCGGTGATAATCATTGCTTGGTTTTTTCTTATGGAGAAATTGATGTAAGATGTCACATGCACAGACATTTTTTGAACCGGGATCTTGATGTTGAAATTCAAAAAATGTCTAGGTCATACATAGAAAAGGTCTCAAAAATTTGTAAAGAGAGAGCCATCAGTTTAGATAACGTATATGTCTATTGTGTAATACCACCAAGACGCATAGACTCAATAGAACCATACAATACCGAGAATCTTTTAAACTATGTCAGTTTTGACTTGGAAAAATCGGAACCCTTTCCTATCTTAGGTAGGGATACGGAGAGAAAAAATTATAACTACCTTCTAAATGAAAATTTGAAAAAAGTGTGCAATGAATATGGTATTGGCTTTATCGATGTAACCAAGGAATATTCTGACACTGAAGGCTATCTTGATATGCGATTATCGGATGGAACCGTTCACATAGACAATCCAAAATTTTTATTAACATACTTGGAAAAATACATGCATAAATTTTTAACACCATGAAAATATTAGTAACTGGTGGAGCTGGTTTTATTGGATCACATCTTTGTGAAAGGTTAGCCACTGAAGGACACGAAGTTCATGTACTTGACAATCTTTTGCCACAGGTCCACGGGAACCCTCTCAAGTCCCCGACTTTCATCAAAGCATCCAGCTTCTCAAATTTTCATCTTGGAGATTGTTCCAAGAAGAATTCATGGAAGGTGTTTTATGGAAAATACTTTGATGCTATAGTTTTTCTTTCCTCTGAGACCGGAACGGGTCAATCTATGATGGAAGCTAAGTCATATTGTAATTCTAATATCACGTCTCTGGCTTTGTTAAATGACTTACTGTTGCAAAAAAAAGTACAGTGTGGTAAGGTTGTTTTGGCATCCTCTAGATCGATTTATGGAGATGCTATGATCGACTATTCAGGAAACCCATTAGCTACAAAGGAGGACGATTCTAAAAATCCAAGATCAGTCTACGCAGTCACTAAATTAGCACAGGAGCAAATTTTATTCTGTGGATTTAAGAACGTAAATGTTTGTGCACTTAGATTCCAAAATGTTTATGGACCTGGGCAATCTTTAAAAAATCCCTATACAGGAATTCTTTCCATTTTTACAAATGCGTTTGCGAACGGGAGAAATGTGCATCTTTTTAGTGACGGGTTGATGACAAGGGATTTTGTATTCGTAAGTGATGTTGTGGATAGTATAATTTTAGCAATCAATTCCACTGAGATGAATTCAAGAGCGTATAACGTCGGTAGTGGGAAAGCTACAACCGTATTAGAGGTAGCAAGTAAAATAAAAGACTATCTGAAAGCAAACTCCGAGATTATTGTCACAGGAGAGGATCTTGTTGGGGATATAAGAAACAACTTTGCAGACATAACAGAAATTTCAAGTTTTGGATTTTCACCGAAGGTATCTTTTGATGAAGGTCTTAAAATGTTTTTAGATTGGGCTCTTGATTACGGAAATCTTGAATATAACAATTATGAAAATTCCCTGGAAGAACTCAGAAAAACGGGACTTTTATCGAAAAAGAACTAGAATAGAATATGAAAAATTTAATCTTAGAAGGAGGAAATAATCCACAATCAATACAAGCAAGGGGTCTATTTTCTTTTATTATCCAATACGTTTCTGTTCATCGGGCATATTTCGATGATCACGACCATAATATATTTTTTGATCTACGAGACTCTGCCTATTCTACCGCCGGGGGAAACCACTGGGAACTTTTTTTCATCCAGGATCCTATGTCCCCTGGAGAGCGAACCGTTTGGGGAAGGGGTGGAAACCACTACGGATATTCCTTTGATTTCGATGATATCCATGAAAGGGAAATTGCGAAGAAAATTATCGATAAGCATCTTATTTTGAGACCTCAAATTCAGCAACCTCTGGACGAGTTTTACGAAAAAAATATGAAAGGTAAAAAAATTCTAGGTATTCATAAAAGAGGTACAGATATACACATTCACCATCAACCAGCATCCCTGGATTCTTTCTTTGAAAGGGTAGATCAAGTTGTAAATGAATATGATGGTATCTACTTATCGACGGATGAGAAATTTGTCGTAGATCAGTTTAAATCTAGGTATGATAAAATTTTAAATGCATCATATCAAACTTTATCAGATCAACCGCAAATGCCAAATTTCAAAACACATCAAGGTAGATCTCAAGGTTTTGAAGTCGGCAAGGACGCTATAATCGACGCATATCTTTTATCAAAAACTGATTTTTTAATAAAAGGTAATTCGAATCTTTCAAATTTTTCATTGTTATTAAATCCGGATTTAAAATTTATTTGCATTTAAAATTTCAGATATGAACGAGATAAGAAATAAAGTCTCATCCAATCTAATGGGTGGACTCGGGAACTACCTGTTTCAAATAGCTGCAGCTTATTCTTATGGTAAAAAATTTTCGAAGGAACCCGTTTTTAATTCTGCAGCTTCGTCGGGTCCTCATAGTAGAATAGAGACCTATGAAAACAACATATTGTCTGTTGTTAATCTCAGATCCACAATAGATTCATTTACTTCTTTGACTGAGCCTGGATTCAACTATTTCGAAATACCTGATGTTCCTGGTAATATTTTACTAAACGGTTATTTCCAATCAGAGAAATATTTTTCAGACATCTCCGAAGAAATAAGGAAAATGTATACCTCTTACGAAGTGGATATTCTACCTGAGATAAATGAAAAAATTCAGAGTGGGACTACTTGCGCTATCCATGTGAGGAGAGGTGATTTTTTGAAATATCCCGACCACCATCCGGTTCAAGAAATATCTTATTTCATCAATGCAATTAACCATATGCCAGAAGGAACAAAGTTTCTAGTTTTTTCTGATGATATGAACTGGTGCAAAGATAATTTCAAAGGATTGGAGAACGATTTTTTCTTTGTAGAGGGAAACCGGGATTTCGAGGATCTAACTATAATGAGGTCATGCACACATAATATTATTTCAAACTCGACATTCAGCTGGTGGGCTGCATGGCTAAATTCCAACCCGGATAAAATAGTCGTTGCACCGAGAAATTGGTTTGGAGCTGCTTATACCCATTTGGACACGAGGGATCTTTATTGCGAATCCTGGACGGTGATCTAAATCTATTCAAAAAAATCTTGGATATATAGGATGTAGAACCTATAATTCTAAGATGCTTTGAAAATTTTAGTCACAGGATCCGCTGGTCTCCTCGGTAATTCCCTAAAAAAAATCCTTGGATCGGATCACATATTCCATACTAGGAAAGACGCTGACCTTCTTAATCCTACTTTAACTAAAGAATACTTCACTTACCAAATCAGGGAAAATGGAGTAGATACAGTAATACATGCAGCAGCAATAGTTGGAGGCTTACAAGCAAATCTTGACGGAAACGACAGGTTTTTTTCAGAGAACCTAGAAATAAATTCCAATGTTTTAAATGCCTGTTTTGATCTCAGGGTTGAAAACTTTGTTAATGTTTTGTCTACGTGTATTTTCCCGCATGAAGGTATCACATATCCTTTAACTAAAGAGCAAATCGACCTTGGACCGCCACATCCTAGTAACTCTGGATATGCGTATTCAAAAAGACTCGGCGGTCACCAAACTAAGATTCTTGGAGAAGTTCTAGGAAAAAATTGGTTTTCTGTTGTTCCAACAAACCTTTACGGTCCGTTTGATAATTTCAATTTAAGGACAAGCCATCTTGTAGCAGGCATGATTCATAGGGCGTACCTTGCCAAGCAAAATAATGAGAAATTTCTAGTATGGGGAGACGGAAGCCCGCTAAGACAATTCATCTATGCAGACGATCTTGCTCGGATGATTATCTGGGCTCTTGACAACTGGAAATCTAACGAGCACCTTATGGCGGTAAATGAAGCGGAGGTATCTGTCTTAGAGGTTGCACACATCATTTGCGAAAAAATGGGAATCCCTTTGGAGGATATCATTTTTGATAAAGACAAACCAAAGGGACAATTTAGAAAACCTGCAAAATCAGATTTTCCGGATTTCGACTTTACACCCTTTGAAGATGGTATATCACAAACAATTAACTGGTTTAAAGAAAACTACAAAAACGCTAGAATATGAAAAAAAGAATTGATCTCGTACAGGATACGATTGACAAAAAAGACATCGATCATCTAATTTCCTGGTTGCAGACTTACCCAAGACTTACAAAGGGTGCTGTGACTTTAGACTTTGAAAAGAAGTTTGCAGATTGGATCGGGTCAAAACACGCCATTTTCGTTAATTCGGGATCATCTGCAAATCTCTTAATGATCTACGCTCTCAAGTACGCAAATAAGCTCAAGAACAATAAGATCTGTGTCCCCTCTTTATGTTGGGCAACTGATCTTGCTCCAGTTCTTCAGTTTGATTTAGAACCTGTTCTCGTAGACTGTAATCTAGAAAACCTCTCTGTTGATTTGGAACATCTAGAGCAAGTTTTCAAGACCGAAAATCCTTCCGCTTTAATTTTGGTGTCCGTTTTGGGGCTTTCACCAGACATGGATAGGGTGATTGAATTGTGCGACCGATACGGAGTTACACTTATAGAAGACAACTGTGAATCACAGGGAACTGCTTATAAAGGTAAAAGACTAGGCAATTTTGGACTTATGTCTTCTTTCTCTACGTATTTCGGACACACGATGAGTACGATTGAGGGGGGTTTAATTACAACGAACGATACCGAAATTTATAATCTCTTGCTCCAGCTCAGAAGTCACGGGTGGGATAGAGATTTAGATCAGGATGCTCAAAAAGAACTCAGAAGAAATTGGGAGGTTGAGGATTTTTCCGCTCTTTATACTTTCTTCATTCCAGGGTTTAATCTAAGAAGCACAGATTTACAAGCCTTTATAGGAATGGGACAACTTGACAAGGTTGATCATTCAATACAAAGAAGATTTGAAAACTATAAGCTGTTCAAAGATAATCTCAAAGGGAAAGTTTGGTTTCCTACGGAGATCGATGATTCTTTTACCGCAAATTTTGCAATTCCGGTTATTTTAGATTCGACAGAAAAAAAGAAATCCCTTATACGGGAGTTAGAGGAAGAAAACATCGCATGCAGACCTTTGATTTCTGGATCGATGGGGACACAGCCTTTTTATAAAAAATTATACGGAGAAAAAATTCTCCCTAATTGTTCAATCGTCGATGATAGGGGAATCTATGTTCCAAATCATCCTTTACTAGAAGTCGAGGACATTAACCTAATTTCATCAATCATACTTAATCACAAATAGAAAATGAAAAAGGCTTTAATCACAGGAATAAATGGTCAGGATGGGTCCTATCTTGCCGAATTTTTACTCGATAAAGGTTACGAGGTCCACGGAACATTAAAAAGAAATTCCGTTTCAGAAAATCAAACTTCAAGGATAGATCACATTTTTGATAGGGTTAAACTTCATTACGCAGACCTGACAGATCTGGCTTCTCTGATTTTTGTCCTACAGGATGTTAATCCCGATGAAGTTTACAACCTTGCAGCTCAGTCCCACGTTAGAATTTCTTTCGACCAACCGATCTATACAGCCAATGCTACTGGTCTAGGTGTTTTAAACATGATCGAAGCAATCAAGTTAGTCGATAAATCTATAAAATTGTACCAAGCTTCCTCTTCGGAAATGTTTGGAAATAGTATAGATGAAGATGGATTTCAAAGGGAAACAACCCCTCTGATACCGGTTTCTCCTTATGGATGTTCTAAAGTATTCGCTTATAACATTGCTAGGAATTACAGAAACTCCTATGGAATGTTTCTATCGAACGGTATTTTATTTAATCACGAATCCCCTAGGCGAGGGACCAATTTCGTAACTAATAAAGTTGTAAAAGTTGCAGTAGAAATAAAATACGGACTAGCTGATAAACTAGCTTTGGGAAATTTAAATGCAACCAGAGATTGGGGTCATGCAAAAGACTACGTAGAAGCAATGTGGATGATACTTCAACAAGAAAATCCGGATGATTTTGTTTGTGCTACTGGGATTTCACATTCTGTACAGGATCTAGTTGAATATGTTTTCGACAAGTTAGATCTAGATTGGAGAAAATACGTTGTTCAAGACGAGAAGTTTCTTCGACCCGAGGAGTTGAATGATCTGAAGGGAGATTCTTCGAAATTGAGGCAAGCGACAGGATGGGAACCAAAATACACATTCGAATCTATGCTGGATGAGATGATCGAATACTGGGTAGCCAAATATAATTAATGTATCTGCTTTAGCATAGTTGAAGATGATATATAGAAAAAATATATCAAAGAAATGAGAATATTAGACTTTTACAAGTTTTCCAAACTTTACGAGGCAGAGGAGTTACCTACACAGACTGATTCTACACTTAGGAGAATTGTCAATTCATATTTTATGTCTTATGGATCACTTGGTGCTTTAACACAAGACTATGTAGATATGCTGGTCGATCTCGAAAGTCTCAAAAGAGCTAAGGGTACCGATAAAATTGAGGTAATGAGGGAGATTGCAAAAACAATCTCTGGAGCTGTAATGCAGGACTTCAAGGAAAAGGGAGTTCACTCAGAATGGGAAAAAGCTGCCAATGGATTTACAGACTCACTTAAGGCTTTATTTGATCAATATTCAGCAGACGCTGAAGTAACCGATGCCATGTTGGTTAAAATAAACAACATGATCGAGGAATACAAACAGGATCTAATTGCTGCTAAAAAACAAGCTGATCAGACTCTAAAACAGGCGCAAGCCAAAAAAGAGTCTTTCGAGTTTGAAGGAGAGGAAATCTTTGAAGGGTGGTTTACGGGTAAAAAAGCTAATATCAAAAATCTCATTTCTCAGGCAGTATCACTAAAGGCAAATCTTGAGGGACAAAAAGCTTCTAAGGGATTGGAGACTACGGTTTCTACTTTACTGAAAGAAGTCGAATCTATCATAGTTAAACTGTCAACTTTATCAACCCAAAAAAGGCAAGACATTCAGGAAACTGAGCTAGCAGAGATTGGCAATAGGTTGAATGAGATACCTCTCGAGATAACCAAGCAAGAAGAAAAATTCGCTAAGCAAGATACAGCTAACAAGGAGGCTTCAAGCTTATATCTCCAGGCTTTGGACGTAGCAGAAAATGCTTACCGACTAGAGATGGAAGTTAAAGAAGATCTTGCTAAAAAAGCTGAGGAAGAAGCAGCTAAGAAAAAAGAAGAAAGCAGAGTAAAGTTATCGGGTGATCTAGACCCAGATAAAATCTCTGTTAAAGCAATAAACAAGGAAGTTAAAAAATTCCAAGAACTAGTTCTTAAGAAATTCTCAGATTATGAGCCATTCAAGGATTTTGAACTTTTCACTAAATTTAAGAGATTTGGTGCTGATGGAAAATTCGGAAACACCACTAAACAAATGGTAGTTGCTCTTAAAGGTGGATTCGGGTTAGATGATAGATCCGACGTGATTACACAAGAACTTATGGACAAAATCGTTTTTGAACCATTGACCGAATCTAGTTCACCTTACTCCTTTTTAAAATCCTTCGATAATTTCAATAAGATAATTGAGGGATTTAGTTTTGATAAAGCTCAGTCCGCAGTCGTTGAGGCTCCCGCTGCAGTAAAAGATACAGAGGTTGGGACTAAAGAACAAAAAAAAGATTCCGAAGGGGACGAAGATAAAAAGGGCGAAGACAAAAAAGATGTCAATGTTGCTGGTGTTACCAAGAAAGTAGAAGATATGCTTATTGGAGCTAACACAGCTCTAAAAGATCTTTTCAAAGACGAATCATATTGGGAAGAATTCAAAGGGTCCATGGATGACGACGAAGACGCAGCTGTTGCCGACGTTTTCGGAGAAACATGGGATCAAAAGGGGACTTGGGTCGATAGAGCTATCAGAAAAAAATACACTATCCCAGCTTATAAATTGCTAACAGATTCTGGTTTAAAAGAAGCGGATAAAGATGCATATGATCATTTAATCGGGGAGCTAAATTATTTGAAAGGAAAGGTTTATAAGACCTTGAGAGAAAAAACTTACGGAGGAACTGATAACGACAAATTTACTTGGAGCTTTAGAAGAGTAGATGGTTCCAAAGTAAAATTCTCAGTAGATACCGATTTTTAATTTCATGCAGCACATTAGAGACTTCAAAAGTTACTCCAATATAAACGAGGAGGAAAATCCAAGTTATTCACCACTTGATGCTTATAGAACAGTTTCTATAGGGGTAAGCCGTGCTTTTAATCTGCTTTCATATTTTTACGCTATCGCAAAACCTGATGCTGATCCATCAGTCTGGAAAGCAATCATGAGAGAGATCGCTGGAAAGAAGGACTATAAAGAAAAATGGGATTCTATTATTTCGTCAGCTGAAGAGATCCAGAAACAGATTGCTTCGTATGCCGCAAAAAGAAGAACCGAGGGTGTTAATACCGGGAGATTTTTTGATGTCGGTGTTATTTCAGAACCTATACCCGAAGCATTAAATAAGTTTAGAACTGCTTCTGATATCTTAACCAAACAATTGAGCCCGGCGAAAATTTCAGAAAGACTCTCACTAATCAATAGGTCTCTCCCTGCGGAACCCTTCAAAATGACGGAATCTAAAATCTATGAGAGATCTGAAAAGAAAAGAACCCCGACGGAGTCTGAGGTTTTGAATTTAGCAGATATGCTCAGTGCTTCCGTAACTCAAGCCCTATCTCTTGCCAGAAATATTAAGCAACTTTTCCCAGAATCCAAGTCTTTCGTTGATTCCACGATAAAAGAATACATTAGTCCTGCTTCTGAAAAAATAAATCAAGCTTTGAACATGGAGGTTCCAGATTCAGATCTACAGCTTTCAAAGTCAGTACGAAAATCTTATGAAGATAAGGGCTGGGTTCTTAATTCGGTACAAGACAAATATCTGATTGACCTCTATGAGGACCTTATTGATCTCCAGGACGATATCAAAGTAGGAATGGATAAGATCAATCAGGCAAAAAACAGTGTGGTTAAAGAATTGCTACCTAAGAGTCAGGCTGGTGAGTTTGTCGAGGCTGGCAATAGAATCTTAGATTCAGTCGAGTCGAAGATTGCGGAAAAAGAAAAGGTTGTTGAATTAAGAAGAAGAGCAAACCTTATGCTTCCAATAGCCAAAGACCAGCCGCTCCCGAATGCTTCAGAACAACCACAATCTAAGGAAAAGGTCGGAGGATCTGGGTATACCAATCCAGAAGAGCTAAGATCGTTACTTAAGAAGAGGGTATCTAGATAAAATTAAAATTTTTTTCGATGGGGTGAAACTTTTTCTGCATTTACCCCCTAAAAGAATTACCTGTGATTCCCCAGGGATTGATAGTATTAGTAACTATTACTTCTAAGAGGGTCCAAACCCCAAACTTTTATTATTCTATAGGCGTAAACGCGACCTTTCCCCAAACTTTTAATTAATCGGGAAACACTTCTTTTTCCAGACTGTATAGTATTAAAAATTAAAGGAATTATGGCAAAGAAGACATCTAAGGAATTTTCATTTTTGGATTTAGACAAGGAGTTATCTAAAATTAAGGGATTTGAAACAGGATCTATCCTAAGCGAAAACACTTTTAGCGAGGTTGATGATTGGATCCCTACTGGAAACTATCTATTAAACGCTCAACTTTCGGGAACTTTATTTGGAGGTATACCAAATACAAGAAGTTTGGGACTAATGGGTGATCCAGGTACTGGGAAATCATTCGTTTGTTTAAATGTTGCGAGAGAAGCCCAAAAGAAGGGGTATGACGTTATCTATTGTGATACAGAGGGTGCAATTGATAAAAGCTCAGCAATCAAATTTGGAATTGATTCAAATAAGGTAAGATATCAGCCGATTAAGACTGTAACTGAGTTTCAGACTTTTGTAACTAATCTATTAGAACTTGTAAAAAAGGCAAAGGAAGATGGTGCTGATCCTAAGATACTTTTAATACTTGACTCTCTTGGAATGTTAAGTACAGATAAAGAACTTAACGATGCTGTTTCTGGAAAGAACGCTGCTGATATGGGTGCAAAGGCTAAGGAATTAAGAAAGCTCTTCAGAGTGATCACACTTGATCTAACTGCTGCCAAGATACCGTTGGTTTGTACCAACCACGTTTATGCTGGTGGAGGTTTCTTCCCAACAAAAGAAAGCTCCGGAGGCGATGGACCTATTTTTGCAATGTCTGTTATATCTTTCCTATCGAAAGCACAGCTTAAAGAAGGAAATAGTACGACAAAAACTGGAATCATCGTAACATCGAATCTTAAGAAGAGCAGGTTTACGATACCTGAACCGGTTAAGTTTCATATTTCTTTCGCAAACGGTATGAACCCGTATGTTGGATTACAAGACTTCATCAGTTGGGAAGCGTGCGGTATTGGAAAGGGTAAGCTAGAAGAAATAGTTAATTCAGACGGCGTAAAAGAAATGGTTTTTACCCCAAGTGAAAGTGCACAGGCTCGATGGGCAGTTAAACACTTAGGCAAGACGATTACATCTTCACAACTTTTCACACCTGAGGTATTTACTCAGGATGTATTAGAGCAACTTGATAGGAATGTAATACAAGATCATTTCAAACTCCCTGCAATGGCATCTAATGATGAAATCACATTTGCTTTAGAATCTGGAGATGGACAGGAGGAAGATTAAGTTCAAATATTTAATGAACCTATGGAAAACCCTTCCATCGTATCCGAGTAAAGAAGATGTGATTTATGAGCTTTCCGTTTATCTACTGAAAGACGGTAGACCAAACGGAGAGTTCACTTCTCAAACTTTCAACTCTGCTTTTGGAAACGGATGGCAAGAAACGAAACACGGTCCATTAATTGATACTATGATAAAGGAAGGAGACTTCATTGAGGTTGGGGTCTATTCAGGAAAGACCAAATATAAATTAAAAGAAACACCAAGGTATTCAAAGTAAGTTATGGATTTAAGTCATTCGGAAAATATAATTTTAAGGTTTATACTAACCAATCCCTCCTACGTAGAAAATTGCAAGGCTGATTTTTTCAAAAACAAGGGTTTCCAGGACATTTTTGTGTTGGCCAAAAAGTTTTGGGAAAGATATAACGAATCACCAACAGCTGAGCAACTTAAAGAAGGAGCAAAATTAGATTCGAAAGATTTACAATCAGGAGAAGTTGATGCAGTATTTGGTGTTGATTTATCTAAATACCAAGATGATTGGCTTACTGAGACAACTGAACTTTTCATTGAATATAAAAACTTAGTTGGAAGTGCAGTTGATGGTGTCAAATATATCCAATCTACACCAGTAACTTCGGAGAATATTAAAGATGTAATAAGTACTTTCAAGAACATAGTTATTGAAAGAAATAATATCGATTTCTCTTTTGACCATGGATTGGATTTCTTTCACCCGGAGAATCACAAGCAACTTACATATAACAGATTTTCTTCCGGATTTCCTTTTATTGATACTGTATTAGGTGGAGGCTTTAATGCTAAGTCACTTTATGTTTTCATGGGTATGCCTAAAGTTGGTAAATCTCTTTGGCTAGGTAACATTGCCGCTCAAGCGGTAAAATCCGGACATAATGTTGCAGTGATCTCCTTGGAAATGAATGACCGGAAATATGTTAAAAGACTTGGTGCGAACCTACTCGGAATTCCTGTCAGCGAGTATTCAAATGTTGCAGAGGATCCTGAAAAATTGAAGAAAAAAATCCAGGGACTTACCTATAATAATTTAAGGGTTCCTGGAAAGCTATTCGTAAAGGAATTCCCTACATCACAAGCATCTTCACTTGACGTAGAGAGATATCTCAAAAAGGTAGAGGAGGCAAACGGGATTAAATTTAAGGTCGTCATAATTGACTACATTAATATTATGAAAAATTGGAGAAATCCAAACTCCGAGAATACCTACATGAAAATCAAACAAATTGCAGAAGACATCAGGGGAATGGCAATGTCTAATGAATGGGCAGTTATTACAGCTACTCAAACAAAACAAAGCGATTTCGATTCAACGGACTTAAGTATAAATTCTGCTGCTGAATCCTCGGGTCTCGTTGCTACTGTGGACGGTTTATTTGGTATCATCCAAGATCCCGTCATGTATGCAAACAGAGAATATAAGCTAAAGCTTGTTGCGAACAGGGACGATGGATATAAGAATGCCTATAAAATGTTCAACGTAGATTATACCTATATGCGCATTGTAGAAAACGACATCCCTATGCACACTGAGGGATAAAAATAAAACAAATTAATGTCTAACGAAAACGAAAATCAACCGGAAAAAAAACAGTTAGGGGATAAGATCTTCGGAGCTCATAACAATCCGACTAGCGACAATTCATATCAGGAAAGCTATGAAATTAACCTGGATCATAGCATGCTGGACGGCAGCTATGACGAGGAAGAATATTTGCACAGAAAAAAATTAGAGGAAACTGTTTTCGCTGCTTTCCAAACATCAAGGTGGTATCCTCTTTCTTATAAGAAAAAAATTCCAAAGGATTTAATACCTCATTTATTCCAGGACGTACTTGAAAAATTGGAGGAAAGCGAGTTTGGATTTTCTGAAAAGTTCGTAGTAATATGTGATTTCATAAATATCCCATATACTAAAGCATACGATTTGATTCCAGCTAAGTATAAGGAAATAATTATAAACGAGCTCGAAGTGAAATTCGGGGTTCTCTCTAGAAGAAAGATTAAGAGATTGTTTTAATGAGTAATTTATCCAAAGATATCAAGATAGAAAAAGCAAGGAGGGTTTGGTTCATTACAGACACTCATTTGGGCGTTCGGAACAACTCTAACGAATGGATCGATATTATAAGCGAATACTTCAACGATTGGTTCATTCCTTTGGTAGAAAAAGAATATCAACCTGGGGATGTTTTAATACATCTGGGAGATTATTACGATTCTCGTCAGAGTGTGAATCTCAAGGTTTTAAATCTTGGGGTCGAGGTAGCAGAGAAGCTTTCTAGAATTTTTGTTGATGGTGTTCATATCATCATAGGAAACCATGATATTTGGGGAAAAACTTCTAATGACATTAACTCCTTGAAGTCTTTGAAGTGGGTACCAAATATTACAATCCATGAGGAGCCAGTGACCTTGAAATTTGGCGAAAAGAAATTTTTTTTAATGCCATGGAGGAAAGATCATGATGCTGAAAAGGAATGCCTCGATCAAGCGGAGCCACATGATTATTTATGTTGCCACACTGACGTTACTGGTTTGAAATTCAATAAGTATGTTAAAATCGAATCGGGGGTCAACTCAGAATCGATGAAAAAATTTGGAAGAGTTTATTCGGGTCATATCCACTATTCTCAGGAATCCGGAAATATTAAGATGCTTGGATCTCCCTACGAATTAACGAGATCTGATATGGGGAATCCAAAGGGCATTACTTTATTGGACTTAGAAACTGGGACCGAATCTTATTTCAGAAACGACTTCAGTCCTAAATTCAAAAAGTTCGATTTTGAGAAAGTGCTAGAAATGACCGTAGAGGATGCTGAGGAGTTGTTTAATAACAACTTTGTAGATATTATGGTTGATTCATCAATCTCGTTCAAAGCTCCTTTAAACGTAATAACTGACAATATAACAACAGCTAGAAAGATCTCTTTCCACCCATTTGATCCGAATCAAAGTGGATTGCTAACGGAGCAGTTCCAGAACAACGAGCACAGAACCTTTAGCGTGATGGATTTCATAGATTCTTACGTCAAGTCTCTGGATTACGATGACCAGACCAAGGAAAAATTACTTAAAAGTATACAGAAACTCCATAAGATGGTAGTTTCGATCGACCAAGAAAATAGCATATGAGAATAGTAAAGGTAGAATGGAGAAATTTCACCTCCTACGGAAACCGGAATCAGGTTTTGGACCTTTCTGGTGATACTTATTTATACCAAATCGTTGGGGAAAACGGAGCAGGAAAAACATCAATCTCGCAGGTTATAACATTTGCACTTTATGGAAAAGTTGAAGGTAAAAAACTAAAAGATATTCCAAATAGAATCAATGGAAACGCCTGGACTAAAGTTACGTTGGACAACTATGGAACTGAAGTCATTGTGGAGAGAGGTTTAGAACCCAACTTATTCAAACTGACTGTTAATGGAACAGAATATGATAAAGCTGGATCTAGATCTGTCCAGGAATATTTAGAGGAGGATATCTTAGGAATTCCTTATTATGTTTTTAATAACACGCTTTTGTTATCAATTAATGATTTCAAGAGCTTCGTCAAAATGACACCAAGCGACAAGAGAGCGATTGTCGACAAAATCTTTGGTTTTCATATACTGAACCAAATGAGGGATCTTTTGAAGAATGAGACTAAAAAAGTTAAACAACTTTTAGAAAATTCTATTGGGAGAATTTCATCACTTGAAACATCAATACAGGCATCACAGGATGAAATGAATGCTTTGAGTGATGAGATAATCCAGGAAAGTAAGGATAAGGTCGAGCTTCTTCAGCAATCTTTAATAAAATTTGAAAGCCTACGAGAACATCACAACCAGCAAATTGTAAAATTCAAGGAAGAGGAAGAGACTTTTAGAAAAACCTTACAGGAAAACTCAACTCTTTCTGCTTCGTGTAAGCTTCAAATAAGGGATCTTGAAAAAAAACTAAACTTATATCAGCACGATAAATGTCCAACTTGCGAATCTGATCTCAATTCAAAATTCCACGAGGACATGAAAAAATCTATGACTGCAGAAAAAGAATCTGCTGAATTACAGTTAGAAATTTTCGAGAAAAAAATTTCTGACTTAACCCAGGATGAATCTTCAATCAACGATAAAAAGTCTGACTTGATAGAAAAAGGATCTAAGATCAAATCAAAAATAGAAACTATTCAGGAACAGATAAAGGAATTAAACAAGAATAATGAGGATAAACAAACTACAGCCCTTCAAAGATTGGTTGAAAATTTGCAGAATGATCTCGATCTGCTTAATTCCGAAAAATTCAAAACCGAAGAAAAAATTACTTGGCTCAAAACCATAGACGATGTCTTAGGAGAGAAGGGGGTCAAGCAAATGGCAATCAAAACGATTTTGCCTTCTCTAAATTCAGAAATATTAGAGCTTCTTCACCAGATGAACTTGAATTACCGGGTTATCTTTGATGAGGAATTTAATGCTTCGATTTATCATATGGGGATTGAAATTTCTTCACAAACCTTAAGTACTGGTGAGATGAAAAAGGTTGACTTCGTTGTTTTAATAGCCATAATGAAACTGATGAAAATGAAGTTTAGCAACATTAACTTGCTTTTCTTGGACGAGTTATTCAGTTCAGTCGATCCAGATGGTGTTTACTCAATTGTCAAAATTTTAAAACAAGCATCTAAGGATCTTGGTTTAAATATTTTTGTGATAAACCATGCACCTATGCCCCACGAGATATTCGATTGGAAAATTGATATTACAAAAACAAATAACTTCTCTTCGTTGGTTATAGATAAGTTCTAAAAGACCTTCCTGAGACCTTGGATATATAGAAAAAATATAGTCCGGGTTGAAGCCATTAAAAAATAGTAGACAACAGAACCTTAACAAATCTAGACAAGATCTAGACAAGAAAGGTTTGAAGGGGGTTGCATCTACTCTCGTAGCACCAGATACCCAGGGAACTGGTAAATTAGGAATTGGAAAGCTTTTACCTTTACCTGTAGCGCCACAGGAATATGAACCGCAATTCACCCCAAAAGGAAGGCCCTCTGTATCTCCTAACACGGTAAGAAAGTTTCAGTATTTGTTCGTAAAATATGAGAATACTTATATTCCTGGCGGGGACGAAAAACTTTATTCCTTTGCTGTCATTGTTCCTCTAGAACCGATGACTGTGAATGACTGTGCAAGCCAATTGGGAGTCAAAGTCTCGAATGTGACTGGTTTAACCAGAGCTGAGTATAGAACCGGGACATTTCAACATCCTGTTTACATCAATCAGGACAAACAATTTTTAACAATTAGATACGCTGAGCTGGCTACATTACCACAAACTGTACCTGGAAGGTTGGACAATATTCCTTTAGGTTATCCTGATTTCAATTATAGTCCTTCCCCGATTACAACTCAGCAAGGAATTCTCCCGCAACCTCCATATCCAGATTTCGTTACAAATCAAGGTAATACTGGAGCAACTGCAATAGGAGTAGGGGGAACTGTTGGTTTTGTAGACGCCTCACTTAGAACTCCAGCAACAGTAAGGCCTTCCTCCTGGGGGTGGGATTTCGGAGGAACTGGTGCATCTCCAACTGGATCTACCGCTCAAAACCCGGTAGTAACTTTTTCCGCAACAGGCTCATACACGGTTTCACTTACAGCCACTAACGCAACTGGAAGTTCAACGATTACTAAAATAAATTTTGTCACAGTAACATAATGTCAGGTTTTTTAGAAAAATATAATGTTGATGATGTTTTCTTAAGAAATGTCATAGTCGGATTACTCAGAAGTTTGAACGATAAACTGACATATACCCAGATCAACGATCAGCAACAAGTATTAGAAGTATTTGTGCCTTTCTTTTATTCTATGTCTGGGGACGAATCGTTTTTGCAGGATTACTATCTTGATTATTTTGATTGTGATGGCAACTCTCCGTTTGCGGAGGGAAATTATGATGTGATCCCAAGGGGTATCGTAAATCTAAACGGAGTCAACATTGATCAGAATGCATTGACTAGTGGGTTCGTACGTGCTACATATAACATCGAAGACAACACTGGACAAATGAAAGCACTTTCAGCTTACACTAATTTCATACCTTTAGTCCTATCCTTCGATGTGACTTTGAGAGCTGACACTCTGCTTGATACATTTAAGCTGTTCCAATCAGCTGTCCAAACATTCTATAAAGTTTACGACTTCAGTGTAGAATTCGGTGGTATGAGAATCCCGGTACAGGTAGGATTCCCAGAGGACTATCCAAACGATAAGCAATTAGAATTCTCATACGGTTCCACACAAAAATACATTGAAACTAAATTTTCAATAAGTGTCGAGACATATTTCCCACAAAAAGATTTGACTACTGAAAGATTTAGAGGAAACCTCATGCAAGCCGGAATTAGGTTTAATCTAAGAGTTGATGGAATCGGAAACCCACCAGACAGTTCCATGTTCTAATTCATTTAGTTGTTCTCAAAATTCTAATTATTGGTTTGAATATATAGTTGTAAAGAACTGTTGTATATTCTGAGCCATGCCAAATAATTTTCCAAATTTTCCTCTGGTTGATCCTGGATTAAAGGTCAGAATCATTGATGGATCAGACAGCCAAACCTTAGATCAACTCTACTTCGTTGGTAGCACGAACAATTATGTAAAAAAGGTTGCGCCTAGGGAGGTTTCGAATTATTCTTCATTTGGCAATTTCTGGACTAAACAGATCAGTGTACAGGATCAATTCAGGGACATTTTAGATGGCGGAGATTCTTCTCCAGGAACATCTCAATTTGTTGGACCGATTATAGGTGGTGAATTCCCTACGACAGCATCACTATTAAATCAGACCTAGGAAATGGCTTTTAGAATACAAATAAGACGGGACACTACTGTTAGATGGGCAACAGCCAATCCTATCCTCCTTGAAGGAGAAATGGGATTAGATACAACTTTGAATTGCCTGAAGATTGGTGACGGTGTTAACAACTGGAACGATTTACCATATTTTATTTGTCAAGGGGCAACAGGACCGAACGTATAAAAAAGAAATGTAATTAGATGGCATTCAGAATTCAGATAAGAAGAGATACCTCACTGAGATGGAGCACTAATAACCCAGTTCTCCTACAGGGAGAATTTGGTTATGAAACCGACGCCGATTGTCTTAAAATCGGAGATGGAATAAATCCATGGAATGACCTTCCGTATTTAATTTGCGGAGCAGCAATTGATCCAGTAAACATTTTTGAGGATGGTACTTTAGTTGTTTCTGGAGCAACTGGAATAAACTTTACCGGCGACGGTGTTTCAGTCTCTTCCTCTGGAGGAATAGCAACCGTGAATATTACAGGTGGTACTGGATCAGGAGGTGGCTCTGATATTTTTGTTTTTGAAGAAACTATATCTAGTCCTGCGGTAAACTCAGTGGGTATGACAGGAATGATATTTGTAGGTCCAAACGTAACTGTCACTGGATCTGGAGGTAGAGTTACTGTCACGATACCAGGTGGAACTGGAACCTCAGGATCGTCAGGATCGTCAGGATCATCAGGGTCATCAGGAACATCTGGAGTTACTGGTCCTGCTGGAACTTCAGGAACTTCTGGTGTCACTGGTCCTGCCGGAACCTCTGGGACATCCGGAGTCACTGGTGCAATTGGTCCTGCAGGAACCTCCGGAACATCAGGAACCTCTGGAGTCACTGGACCTGCTGGAACATCAGGAACCTCTGGAGTCACTGGACCTGCAGGAACATCAGGAACCTCTGGAGTCACTGGACCTGCAGGAACATCAGGAACCTCTGGAGTCACTGGACCTGCTGGAACATCAGGCACCTCTGGAACTTCGGGAGTTACTGGACCAACTGGACCTGCCGGAACTGGAAATCTCATCGTAATTCAAGACGAGGGGAGCACAATAACTACCGGAGTTACTGGAATAAA
>JACCDV010433633.1_pt1 | contig 53764 bp, 53 predicted proteins | sample 7446131 | NCBI WGS metagenome assembly JACCDV01 (sample SAMN15323448, study PRJNA562643) | freshwater metagenome | isolation source: river surface water | place: USA:Blue River Watershed | collected 2017-08-17
CCAGCTCCACACAATGGCTGCCGCCCACCGAAACCACGTCGAGTTTAAGGAAGGAAGAGAATAAATGGCTCGTTATACCGGAGCAGACTGCAAGCGTTGCCGTCGCGAAAAAGTAAAGCTCTTCCTCAAGGGCTCAAAGTGCGATGGACCAAAGTGTCCAATCGAATCTCGTCCATATCCACCAGGACAACATGGTCGTGGACGATCAAAGGAATCTGAATACCTATTGCAGATGCGTGAAAAGCAGAAGTGCGCACGTATCTACGGTGTTCTCGAGAAGCAATTCCGTGGCTACTACGAAGAGGCTAACCGCAAGCAAGGCAAGACTGGTGAAAACCTTCTTGTCATCCTTGAAACTCGCCTCGATAACGTTGTTTATCGCGCAGGCTTCGGAAAGTCACGTGACATGGCGCGTCAGTTGGTTCGCCACGGTCACTTCTTGGTCAACGGCAAGAAGGTAAACATTCCTTCATTCCGTGTCTCTCCGATGGACATCATTGATGTTCTTCCAAAGTCACATGACCTCACACCATTTATCGTCGCAAGCGCAGAGTTCGGTGAGAAGTCTGTTCCAGCGTGGATGGAAGTCGTTGCAGCACAGATGCGCATCATCATCCACGGTGTACCTGCTCGATCAGTGATCGATACACAGGTTCAAGAACAGCTCATCGTTGAGCTCTACAGCAAGTAATTTTTTCGACCCCCTAGATCAAAGGTTTTAAAGCCCAAGGTCTTAAAACAGGAAATCAAATAGTGGATTTCCACGAGAAGAAAGAGGAGCACCAGTGCTAATTGCACAACGCCCAACGCTTAGCGAAGAAGTAATTTCCGAAAACCGCTCACGTTTCATCATTGAACCGCTTGAGCCAGGTTTCGGCTACACACTCGGCAACTCAATGCGCCGTACTCTGCTCTCATCTATTCCAGGTGCGGCAGTTACCAGCATTCGCGTTGCAGGCGCACTTCACGAGTTCACAACTCTCGAAGGCGTAAAAGAAGATCTCACAGATATCGTCTTGAACATCAAGAACCTTGTTCTTTCAAGCGATAACGATGAGCCTTCAGTTATCTACATCCGTAAATCAGGTGCAGGCGCTGTCACAGGTGCTGATATTGCTGTTCCAAGTGGCGTTGAAGTTCATAACCCTGAACTCCACATCGCAACGCTTAACGGCAAGGCAAACCTTGAAATCGAACTTACTGTCGAGCGCGGCCGTGGCTATGTCACTGCAGTGCAGAACAAGCAAGCAGGAGCTGAAATTGGTCGCATTCCTGTTGACTCAATCTATTCACCAGTACTTAAGGTGACATACAAGGTTGAAGCAACACGTGTTGAACAGCGCACCGACTTCGATCGTCTTGTCGTTGATGTCGAAACAAAGCCATCAATGAAGCCACGCGATGCAGTTGCATCAGCAGGTAAGACTCTCGTTGAACTCTTCGGCCTTGCCCGCGAACTCAATCTTGATGCTGAAGGTATCGAGATGGGGCCATCTGTCATGGATGCTGCTCTTGCTGCAGATCTTGCTCTTCCAATCGAAGATCTTGATCTCACAGTTCGTTCATACAACTGCTTGAAGCGCGAAGGTATTCACACAGTTGGCGAGCTAGTCAACCGTTCAGAGGCTGACCTGCTTGATATCCGTAACTTTGGTTCAAAGTCCATTGACGAGATCAAGGCGAAGCTTGTCTCAATGGGAATGTCTCTTAAGGACAGCCCAGCAGGATTTGATCCTTCACAACACCAGAACTACAACGCATCAGATGAAGACTTCGCTGATGCAGATCAGGCATAAGGGAGAAGACAATGCCAAAGCCAACTAAAGGCCCACGTTTGGGCTCAGGCCCATCACACGAGCGCTTGATTCTTCGTACTCTTGCTGAGCAGTTGTTCGAGCACGGAAAGATCACAACAACCGAGGCAAAGGCTAAGCGCCTTCGTCCACTTGCTGAAAAGCTCATCACTTTCGGTAAGAAGGGTGATCTCTCTGCTCGTCGTGAAGTAATGGCGCGTATTGCAAATAAGACCGTTGTTCACAACCTCTTTACTGTGATCGCACCAACCTTTGCTAACCGCGAAGGTGGATACACACGTATTACAAAGATCGGTCCACGTAAGGGCGATAACGCTCCTATGGCAGTGATCGAACTCGTTACAGATAAGTAATCCCAGACAAACGTTTCGATGGCGCAACCCACTCTCTTTCCCGAGAGTGGGTTTCGTCGTTTACGCCTAGATATTGCCTATGACGGAAGTAATTTCTATGGATGGGCTGCCCAACCTGGCAGGCGCACACTTCAAGACTTAGTTGAAAAAGCTATCTCGCAGATTGCTCGGATAGATGCAGAATCTATCGTCGCCGGTCGCACCGATTCTGGAGTTCATGCCACCGGCCAAGTAATCCACGTCGATGTTCCAGATGCCATCTTTACTGCAGATTTAACTTATAAAGATCTGCGCTACAAACTCAACCGAATTCTCGATGAAGATGTACGCATCATGAACATCACCGATGCGCCCGCCGGCTTCCATGCTCGATTTTCAGCGCTTCGCCGTTATTACACCTACAAAATCATCGATAACAACGATGTCATTCCTCCTCTTACTCGCCATGATGTTGCATCGTGGTACCGCCCGCTCGATGTAGATCTCATGAATGAGGCAAGCGCTCTAGCCCTAGGCCATCATGACTTTGCTGCCTTCTGTAAATTCAAGGAAGGTGGAACCACAATTCGCACCTTAGAGAAGTATCAATGGCAGCGAACTTCAGATGGGCTCTTGGTGGCAGATGTTGTAGCCGATGCCTTCTGTTACTCCATGGTCCGTAACTTAGTTGGAGCAGTTGTATGCGTTGCAGATGGCCGCAAGGATCCTTCATGGATAGGCGGGCTATTGGCCAACAAAGAACGAGTTTCTGATTCCTTGGTATTTCCAGCTCGTGGATTGACGCTCTATCAAGTTGATTATCCAAGTAATGACCAACTGTTAGAACGTGCGCAAGTAACGATTGGTAAACGCGCTTAATGGGCCATATCGATATTGCCAGCGTTGAATACTCACTCTCTGATGGACGCGTCTTACTTAACGATGTCTCTTTCCGCGTAGGCGATGGCGCCAAGGTTGCTCTGATTGGCCCCAACGGCTCTGGAAAGACAACTCTTATTCGCATGATCTGCGGAGACATTTCTCCTGATGAAGGAACAGTTGCAATCACCGGAGGCCTAGGCGTCATGCGCCAGTTCATTGGTTCTGTCCGAGATGAGACAACCGTGCGCGAACTATTGATTTCAGTTGCACCGGCGCGTATTCGTCAAGCAGCTGCAAAGATTATTGAAACCGAGAAGCACATGAATGAAGTCGCTGATGAGAAGAGCCAGATGGCTTATGCGCAAGCGATCATCGATTGGGGCGATTGCGGGGGATATGACTTTGAAGTGATCTGGGATAAGTGTTGTACTGAGATGCTGGAAAAGCCCTTCGAAGAAGTTGCTGACCGTAAGGTGAACACACTCTCTGGTGGAGAACAGAAGAAGTTAGTTCTACGTGCGTTGCTCGAAGGACCTGAAGAAGTCCTGCTGCTTGATGAGCCGGATAACTATCTTGATGTCCCTTCCAAGCGCTGGCTTGAACAGGTTGTAGCAGAGACCAAAAAATCTATTCTCTTTGTTAGCCACGATCGCGAACTACTGCAGAACACTGCAACTCGAATAGTTGCGCTCGAACAAGGCGTCAATGGAAATACAGCTTGGGTACATGGCGGCAAGTTTGATACGTGGCATGAAGCTCGGCGTGCACGTAATGCGCGCTTTGCCGAGCTGCTGCTGCGTTGGGAGCAAGAGCACCAAAGACTTAAGGATCTTGTGCGCACCTTGCAGGTACAGGCAGCGATCTCTCCAGATATGGCAAATAAGTATCACGCGATGCAGACGCGTCTACGTAAATTTGAAGAGGCAGGAGCGCCGGAAGCGCCACCGGTAGAACAGGATGTAAAGGTCGGTCTCCGTGGTGGCCGTACCGGCTTGCGCGCACTCACCTTTGAACAAGTTGCCATTAAGAACGGGTCTGGTGAGTTCCTCACGCAACCATTCGACTTTGAAGTTTTCTTTGGTGATCGAATCGCAATTTTAGGAAAGAACGGCACCGGTAAGTCACACTTCTTCCGCATGATTTCAGGGGATGCCTCCCTTGAATACACCGGCAACTTTAAAATTGGTGCGCGCGTTGAGATTGGTTACTTTGCCCAGACTCATTCACATCCAGAGTTTGAAGGTAAATCTCTCTTAGAAATTCTCTGGGAGACCTATTCGCTCCAACTTGGGCCCGCCAAAAGTGTGCTGCGCAAGTATGAAATTGATAAACAGGCAGAGCAGAAATTCACATCTCTCTCCGGTGGACAACAAGCTCGCTTCCAAATTCTTCTCCTAGAACTCAGCGGCTCGACTCTTCTACTTCTTGATGAACCGACAGATAACTTAGATTTGGCGAGCGCTGAATCACTTGAAAACGCCCTTGATCAATATGAAGGCACAGTTCTTACAGTCACCCACGATCGGTGGTTTACTCGTGGATTTAATCGATTCCTGGTCTTTGGGGCAGATGGCCGCGTCTATGAAAGCCCTCAGCCGGTCTTTGATTTTTAGAGCAGCATTTACGCGGGGGTTTGAGGCCATTTTGACCCACCCCCCGCATGAAAGGTAAAGTTCATCCCCTGCGCCAAACGCGGCGCCTGTAGTTCCCAGCATATAAACGAGAAGAAGAAGGTAGTAAAGCATGCGTACATATAGTCCAAAGGCCGGAGACGTAGTCCGTAAATGGCACGTCATCGATGCACAAGATGTTGTGCTCGGTCGTCTAGCAACACATGCTGCAGTTCTACTTCGCGGAAAGCACAAGGCAACCTTCGCTCCACACATGGATATGGGTGACTTCGTCATCGTCATCAACGCAGAGAAGATTGCACTTTCAGGAAATAAGGCGACAACAAAGTTTGCTCACCACCACTCAGGTTTCCCAGGCGGTCTTACATCGACTGTCTACGGCGAACTCATTGAGAAGCACCCAACACGCGCTGTAGAAAAGGCGATCAAGGGAATGCTTCCTAAGAACCGTCTTGGTGCGCAGGTTGCATCAAAGCTCAAGGTCTACGCAGGTCCAGAGCATCCACATGCTGCTCAAGCTCCAACACCATATGTATTTACTCAAGTTTCTCAAGTAGCGAAGTAAGGGATAAGCAGAATATGTCAGATACAACTTTCAACGAGCTCGAACTCGAAGACGAAGTTCCTACTTCTTACTCTTCTTCAACTCCAGCAGCTGCAACTAACCGCAAGGCGATCACCGCCCCAGGTGCAGGTACTGGCCGTCGTAAGGAAGCAGTAGCGCGCGTACGTCTAGTTCCAGGAACAGGTCGTTGGGTTGTTAACGGCAAGACCCTCGAGGCTTACTTCCCAAATAAGGTTCACCAGCAGCTCGTCTCTGAACCATTCCGCACAGTTGGCGCTGAAGGTACATACGATGTCTTCGCACGTATCAACGGTGGCGGAGTTTCTGGTCAAGCAGGAGCGCTTCGCCTTGGCGTTGCACGTTCCCTCAATGAGATTGATACCGAAGCAAACCGTCCAGCACTTAAGAAGGCTGGATTCCTCAAGCGCGATGCACGTGTTATCGAACGCAAGAAGTACGGTCTCAAGAAGGCTCGTAAGCGTTCACAATACTCAAAGCGTTAATTCTTTTTATCTCGATATCCCGTTTGTTCTGGCAGTAAAGAGGAGTTATTCATGGCTCTCTTTGGAACAGACGGGATTCGTGGTTTAGCAAACGGTGAAACTCTTACAGCTGAAATCGCAGTAGATGTCGCAGTCGCTGCAGCGCACATTCTCGTTGAAAGCTCTTCCAATAAGGGCAAGCGTCCCAAGGCGATAGTCGGCCAGGACTCACGCGCCTCTGGTGAATTCTTAGAAGCTGCAGTTGCTGCAGGTCTTGCAAGTGCTGGTGTTGATGTCTATCGCGTTGGTGTTCTACCAACTCCTGCGATCGCCTATCTTGTTGGCGAAACCGGTGCAGATCTCGGCGTCATGATCTCTGCCTCTCACAATCCAATGCCAGATAACGGCATTAAATTATTCTCACGTGGCGGCGGCAAGTTAGATGATGCAATCGAAGCAGCTATTGAAAAGCGTATGGGCGAACCATGGGTGCGCCCAACAGGTCGTGGCGTTGGTCGAATCACCGATGATGCAACAGCGCAAGATCGCTATCTCAACCATCTTTTGGCATCGGTCACAACACCGCTGAAGGGCCTCAAGATTGTGGTCGACTGCGCAAATGGCGCTTCATCGCATGTTGCCCCCCTTGCCTATGAAAAAGCAGGAGCAACCGTTGTTGCAATTCATCGTTCGCCAGATGGCTGGAATATCAACGAGAACTGCGGTTCAACACATTTAGCAGATTTACAAGCACGTGTGGTTGCAGAGAAAGCAGATTTTGGAGTTGCTCACGATGGCGATGCTGACCGCTGCCTGGCTGTAGATGCACAAGGAAATGTGATTGATGGCGACGCCATCATGACCATCTTAGCTCGCGGCTTTAAGGCGCGTGGCGCTCTTAACTCAAACACAATTGTTGGCACAGTAATGAGCAACCTTGGTTTCATTCACGCGATGAAAGAAGCTGACATTCGAGTTATCTCAACTGCCGTGGGTGATCGCTATGTACTTGAAAAGATGCTGGAAGGCGATTATTCATTGGGAGGCGAACAATCGGGCCATCTGATTATGCGCGAGTTTGCCAATACAGGAGATGGAATCTTGACGGCGCTGCAATTAGCTCAAGAGGTCGTGCGCACTCAGAAATCCCTTGCAGATTTGGCAGCTTCTATGAAGCGCTTCCCACAAGTTCTTATCAATGTTCCAAACGTTGCAAAAGATAAGTTAAATGACTCAAAGGTAATCTCTGCCGCAGTTGCGAAGGCAGAAGCAACTTTGGCAGATTCTGGACGAGTTTTGCTGCGCGCATCAGGTACTGAACCGTTGATTCGCGTGATGGTAGAGGCCTCGAGTGATAACCTTGCACAAGAGATTGCAGCCTCGCTTGCTGCAACTGTGAAAGCAGAACTGGAGATCTAATTCGTGTGCGGAATCGTGGGTTACACCGGACCACAATCTGCATTTACGCCTATCGTTGAAGGCCTGCGTCGCCTCGAATACCGCGGCTATGACTCAGCAGGTATTGCACTCGGAACCAATAACTCTCTCTTTGTCGAAAAACGCGCCGGCAAACTTGCCAACTTAGAAGCTGCGCTTCCAGCAAATCTGCCAACTGTGCATTCAGGAATTGGGCATACTCGATGGGCAACTCATGGCGGCCCAACTGACCGTAACGCCCATCCTCATTTAGATAATGAAGGAAAGCTGGCAGTCATCCATAACGGAATCATTGAAAATTACACCGAGCTCAAGGCGCTCCTTGAAAAGCGCGGCCACACCTTCTCATCAGAGACAGATACTGAATCGGTTGCGCACCTTCTCTCAGATTTACGTAAAGAGCACGGTGGAGATCTTGCAGCCGCTATGCGCGCGGCCGTAGCCCAACTACGAGGCTCATTTACTCTGCTGGCAATTCACGCAGATGATCCGCAGACCATTGTGGGAGTGCGTCGTAATTCACCGTTGGTTGCCGGTATCGGTAAGGGAGAAAACTTCCTGGCATCGGATGTGGGTGCCTTTATCGATTACACCAAGCGCGCAGTTGAGTTAGGCCAAGATGAAGTGGTCACAATTACTCCGGAATCGATTGAGATTACCGATCTAGCCGGCAAGAAGTTGCCACTGCGCGAATATGAAATTACCTGGGATAAAGAGGCAGCCCAAAAGGGTGGCTTTGCCCATTTCATGTTGAAAGAGATCTTCGATCAGCCTAAAGCAATCGCAGATACGTTGATTGGCCGCCTCAGCGATAACAATCAGATACAGCTCGATGAGCTCCACATGTCTGATGATGAGATTAAGAAGATTCGCCGCATTTCAGTCATCGCCTGTGGCACCGCCTATCACGCAGGCATGGTTGCCAAATATGCCATCGAAAAATGGGCAAAGATTCCAGTTGATGTAGAAATCGCATCTGAATACCGTTATCGCGATCCCATCGTTGATAAAGATTCACTTGTTATCGCTATTTCACAATCCGGCGAAACTATGGATCTCTTGATGGCAGTCCGCCACGCTAAGGCTGCTGGCGCACGAGTCTTAGCAGTGTGCAATACCAACTCATCAACGATTCCAAGAGAATCAGATGCAGTGTTGTATACACATGCTGGCCCTGAAATTGCAGTTGCTTCAACGAAGGCTTTTGTGACTCAGATCGTTGCGGTCTATCTCATCGGTTTGAAGCTGGCCCAGGTTCGCGGCGCACTCACCGAGCAAGAAGTACGTGGCTTATATCTTGAGATGCTTGAGCTACCAGGAAAAGTCGAGCAGATCCTTGAGACCATCGAACCGCTACGTGCACTAACTCGTACCTTCGCTACCAACAACACAGTTTTATTCCTTGGCCGCGGTATCGAATTTCCGATTGCCCTTGAAGGTGCTCTCAAGTTAAAAGAACTTGCCTATATCCATGCCGAAGGTTTTGCCGGCGGTGAACTCAAGCATGGTCCAATTGCACTTATCGAAGAGGGAACAGCTGTTATTGCAATCTTGCCAACTGCTGATGAGCATCAACTCGATGAGAAGATGTTGAGCAATATCCAAGAAGTTAAAGCCCGTGGCGCTCGTGTGATTGTCATCGCAGCAGAGGGTGCAGAAGTTGTTGGCGCAGAGCACATCATTCGTATTCCAATCGCCTCGCCGTTATTCCAGCCTGTGCTCGCAACAATTCCATTACAAGTCTTTGCCTATGAAATTGCAGTAGCCCGCGGGACCGATGTTGATCAACCACGTAATTTGGCGAAGTCAGTCACTGTCGAGTAATTTCTCATTATGCAGACAGTTCTAGATCAACGTCATCGCCAGATGCGCCGAGCCTTAAAGTGGTCTGCCGGTCTCTTTGCTGGATATCTCTTCGTCACCTTGCAGGTATTGACCAACGGACCTTTCATTGAAATTGATCGCTACTTCAATGATTTAGATCGTCCTCGCTTTACCGGAATCTCCAACTTTGTCATTAGAAGGCTCGATGACTTAGGCCTGCGCAGCGTTTCTGGAATCGCTCTCCTGATTGTTGCTATCTATATAGCAAAGAGGTTTAAGACCTATCGTCCCTTTAATTTAGGACTTCTTGCCTTCATCTCACTTAATGTTGTTGTGGGTTCATTTAAGTACGCGCTGGGCAGAACAAAGCCGCGCGAAGGTTTTGATTTATTGCATGCAGGTGGAATGTCCTATCCAAGTGGACATGCATCAAATGCGATTTTGATTTGGGGAATCATTGCCTATCTCATCTACCGCTATGCACATGTAGATCGCTACCGCGGACGTTTAGCTAGCACTGCTGTAGGCGTCTTAGCTCTCACCGTCTGCATCGTCTCTCTGGTGCGTAACACTCACTGGTTCTCAGACCTCTTTGGAGGCTTGCTGCTTGGGGGAGCGTTGCTTGTGCTCATCATTGCAATCGATCGCTTCTTTCCATCTGATAGCCAACTTCACTAACCACTTATAGACTCCCCGCCATGATTGATGGAATCGGCATTGATGTCGTGGATATTGCCAGGTTCCAAGAATCACTAGAACGCACCCCATCGCTCTGCGAAAAACTCTTCACAGAAGCTGAGCGAGACAAATCTGTGCAATCTCTAGCCGCTCGCTTTGCCGCCAAAGAGGCGCTCTATAAAGCGCTCAGCCCGCAACATGGACTGCACTGGCACGATGCAGAAGTGATTAACCATGAAAATGGCAAGCCGGATTTCCTCTTCCGTGGCCAGATTGCAGATCTCGTCGATGGCGCATCTGTGCACCTCTCACTTTCACATGATGCTGGAATCGCCTCGGCCATGGTGGTGATTGAGCGATGAGAGCAGAAGCCATTGTCGATCTAAGCGCAATTAAATTTAATGTCGAGATGTTGAAGAAAACATCTGGCACCAAACTGCTTGCTGTTGTTAAGGCCGATGCTTATGGCCACGGACTTATTCCCGTGGCGCAGGCAGCGTTATCTGCAGGCGCTGATTACCTAGGTGTTGCACTTCTTGAAGAAGCAGTCACGTTACGAGAAGCCGGCATTAGCGCGCCGATTCTGGCATGGCTCGTTCAACCTGGCTCTGACTTTGCGCAGGCGATTGCGCTCGATATTGATGTCGCTGCTGCATCTTTAAAGGCTTTATCTGAAATCTCTTTAGCATCACAACAAGTGCAGAAGAAGGCACGTGTTCATCTAGAAGTTGATACTGGCATGACGCGTGGTGGGTTCTTAGCTGAATGGGATCAGCTTGGCGCAGAGCATGTACAGGATATTGAGATAGTGGGAGTTTTCTCGCACTTCGCTCGCGCAGATGAACCAGCTGAGAAACAGAATCAGGATCAGATGGCGCGCTTTACCGAGATGGTCGCAAATTTAGAAGCGCTTGGTTTTTCTCATCTCATTAAACATCTCTCTAACTCCGCGGCAACGCTAAAGAATCACGCTGCCGCTTTTGACATGGTGCGTACTGGAATCGCAATGTATGGACTCTCACCTGATGTCACAACGCTTGGCAATTCCAGTGCGCTTTCACTGCGGCCTGCGATGCAGTTACGCGCTGCCTTATATTTGGTGAAAGATGTTCCTGCTGGAACTCCTGTTGGCTACGGAGCTACCGAATCAACTTCTCGCGATACGCGCCTCGGAGTAATCACAATGGGGTATGCCGATGGCATTCCTCGTACCGCACGCAGCGCTGGAGTTTGGCATAACGGAAAGCGCGCACCAGTTATTGGGCGAGTATCGATGGATCAATTTGTGGTTGATTTAGGGCCAGATTCAAAGGCGCAATCAGGTGATTGGGTAACCATTTTCGGCAATGGTTCGCATGGCGAATACACCGCCGACGATTGGGGAGCTGCTTCGCAGTCAATTAATTACGAGATTGTCACACGAATTGGGCCGCGTGTGCCTAGAATCTACTCGCCTCATATCTACTGAGATGAAGTTACAAGAACGAAAGGGTGTGCGATGACAACAGATTCAACCTTGTCGATCTCACACCTGACCGTAAAGTTTGGTGGCCTGGTTGCTCTCGATGATGTCTACCTCGATGTTCGGGCTAACTCCATTGTTGGGTTGATTGGACCAAATGGCGCAGGTAAGACCACTCTCTTCAACTCCATCTCGGGGTTAGTCCCGGTAACAACAGGTGAGATATCAATTCACGGCAAGAACGTGGCTTGGCCGAAGAGTTATGACTTAGCTGGATATGGAATTGCAAGAACGCTACAAGGAGTTGGCCTCTTCAGTGGTCTCTCAGTTGTTGAAAATGTCATGATGGGTGCAAATATTGAGAGCGGAAGTAATTTCTTTAAAGATCTCTTTGGCCTATCTGGTCAAGCAGAGAAGAAGCTACGTCGTCGCGCCGAAGATGCGCTTGCTTGGGCAGGCGCATTAGCGCTGGCGGATAAGAAACCATCAGACCTTACCTACCCTGAAACTAAGCGAGTTTCGATTGCGCGTGCGCTAGTTCTACAACCTTCAATTTTATTGCTCGATGAACCGGCAGCTGGTTTAGGCCAAGATGACATCGATAAATTCGCAGCGTTGTTGCAGCAGATAAAGAAGCGTTGTTCAATCATTATCGTCGAACACCATGTGGACTTTATTGGTGAAATTTCTGATCAGGTTTATGTCCTTAACTTCGGCAAAGTGATTGCCAGCGGTTCCTTCGACACAGTCAAGCGCGATCCAGCAGTTCTCGCTGCCTACCTCGGAACCTCTAGCCAGAGCGGCAACGATCAGTTAGGAGCTTCTTGATGTTAACGATTGAGAACCTCACGACATTTTTCGGCTCTGTTATTGCACTTGATGGCGTTTCCATGTCTGCGCAAGATTCAAAAATCACAACTGTTATCGGGGCTAATGGCGCAGGAAAGAGCACTCTCTTGCGCACCATCTCAGGGCTGGAAAGCCCAGCAAGTGGCTCAATCACATGGGAAGGCCGATCAATCGTTGGGCTAAAGCCTGAAGATATTGTCCGCGCTGGAATTGCACACGTTCCTGAAGGTCACGCAGTTATCTCAGAGTTAAGCGTTGAAGAAAATATCAATATGGGATCACTCTTTCGCCGCAGAACACATAAGAGCGATGTTGCAGCATCCTTGGAAGAGATGTACCAACTCTTTCCTAGGCTGCAAGAACGTCGTAAGCAATTAGCTGGCACGCTCTCTGGTGGCGAACGCCAGATGCTGGCCATTAGCCGCGCACTTGTATCTCGCCCAAGACTTCTTCTCCTTGATGAGCCTTCTCTAGGTTTGGCTCCACTTGTCGTCGAGCAGATTATTGATTGCGTCAACACCTTATGTCGCTCAACAGGTTTAACAGTTCTCTTAGTTGAGCAGAATGCCAATACCGCTTTAGGCGTTGCAGATCACGGCGTTCTCTTAGCGCTCGGAAAGGTTGTAGCCGATAGACCGGCAGCTGAACTCAAAGCTGACTCCACTCTTCGCGCTGCATATTTGGGGTACTAATGGATACATTTCTAGCAGCGCTCTTCTCTGGAACTTCGCGCGGTGCAATCTATGCGCTGGTAGCTCTTGGTCTCGTCATCGTTTGGCGCGGTGCAGGCGTCGTTAACTTTGCCCAGATGGGGCAAGCGATGTTTAGCACTTATATTGCTTCAACTCTGATTCAAAATGGAAATTCCTATTGGGTTGGTTTCTTCGTCGCCCTCTTTGCAGGTGCTCTGCTAGGCGCACTCTTAGATATTTTGGTGATGCGTCCACTTTCTAATAAGAAGAAGACCGAGCTGCTTAGTAGTGAATCAATGCGTGCTGCCATTCCTGTTATTGCCTCCCTTGGAATCTTGGGAGTTCTACAGGCGCTCGCTGGAATTATCTGGGCTGCTGAAGAGCGCGGCTTCCCAGCACCTGCAGCGCAAGAAGGATTCACAGTGGCAGGTAGCGTGATGCCATTTACTTCATTCGATGTCTTTGTTATCTCAATCGTTCTAGCTACTTTAACCATGACGACCATCTTCTTTAAGAAGACTGGAGTGGGTCTTGCTATGCGCGCTACTGCGCTCAATCAAGAGGTAGCGCGCTTAAGTGGAATTAGAACAAACTTCACCCGCACTTTGAGTTGGGCAATTTCAGGTGCTGCATCTTCTCTTGCGGGCTTGTTAATTACACCAACTTCAAACTTGTCTCCAAATACTCTCGATCTAGTTCTGATCATTGGCTTTACCGCAGCAGTTGTGGGTGGCCTCGATAGCCCAGCAGGTGCAGTGCTTGGTGGATTCATACTGGGTCTCGTGATTTCTTTTGTCACCTTCTACCTATCTCCAGAAGATGTCTTCCTTTCAATTCTTGCAGTTCTACTGATTGTCTTGATCGTAAAACCGCGAGGAATTCTGGGTGGAAAGGATTCACGTCGTGTCTAGCACTGCAAAGAACCCATCAATCATTCGTCGCAGCTTTAGACGAACCATATTTTTCATCATCGCCATACTTGCCATCGGCTCAACTTTTGAGCCATATAACCAGGCCCAACTTGCAGTTGTCTTGATCTACTTTATCGGCGTTCTCTCTGTCACTATCTTGACTGGAATCTCTGGTCAGATTTCTCTTGGCCAAGGTGCGCTGATGGCGGTCGGTGGTTACACCACTGCTCTGCTCATGACCAATTATTCGATTTCATTGTGGATTGCAGTGCCAGCTTCAATTGTTGGAGCAGGTATTGCGGGTGCGCTGCTGGGAATTGCAGCAGCACGACTTTCGGGACCATATCTAGCTGGAACCACCTTGGTGATTGCGCTGGCAATTCCAACAATTGCCAATCGTTTTATGTCTGTCTTTAAGGGCGATGAAGGCCTTCCGGTTGATGTTGGCTATCCACCAACGTGGTTTTCCAACTTCTTTGGCGAACCAACTTATGAAGAGTGGCAGTTATATGTAGTACTTCCATTTGCTGCAATTGCGCTCTTCTTCGCATCAAATCTTCTTCTCTCACGTACAGGTCGCATGTGGAAATCCATTCGCGATCACGAGACAGCTGCAGCGCTGACTGGCGTTAACTATTCACGCCAGAAGATCTACGTCTTTATTATCGCTTCAATATTTGCCGGTCTTGCAGGAGCGCTGTATGGGTTGCGCGGTCTAGTTGGTCCAAGCGTCTATCCAGTTGCGCTCTCTCTTACCTTGCTCACCGCAGCAGTTCTTGGCGGAATCCGCAGTATCTTCGGCGCATTCATCGGCACAGTGATTGTTGTCTTCCTGCCAGATTGGATTGATTTAGTGCTCGACAACTTTGAGTTGAGTGAGCAAGTTTCTAACTTTATGCCAGCCCTCATTTCCAGCCTGCTCCTCATCTTGACTGTGGTCATCAACCCTGCTGGAGTGGCTGGCGGATCTCATCTACATAAGCATAAATAAACGTTATAAATCTCCCCTTCTGCCCAACTACTGAGTAACCCCCACGTGTGATTTGAGCGCGTCTGCCTTTCCTTTATTCACTTTGACTTCACCTTCAGTTAAAGTGGCACCGTTCTAGCCCAGTCAGGGCTAGTGGCAGCCGGGCCGTGAGGTGTGGCTGCGAAAACTGACAAAAGAGAAAGAGTGAATGTAGTGAGAAATCGTGCATCTCTGTCTAAACCATCACGCGGGCTAGTTGCCTCCGTTGCTGCTGTACTTGCTGGCGCCATGGCGTTTACAGCCGTACCAGCGCAAGGTGCAAGCACACCCGGTGTTAGTGACACTGAAATTGTTTTAGGAATGCAACTCCCACAAACGGGACCGGCTAGCCCTGGCTATAACAAGGTAGATGACGCAATGCGCGCCTACTTTGATTATGTTAATTCAAAGGGTGGAGTGCACGGACGTAATATCAGGTTGGTAGTCAAGGATGATGCTTACCGCGCTGGACTTACAGTTTCGACTGCATCTGCTTTGATTAATAAGGACAAAGTCTTTGCGATGGTTGGATCAATCGGAACCCAGACACACATCTCAGTAATCAGAGATATCAACCGTCGTGGAATTCCTGATCTCTTCGTAAACAGCGGATACAGCGGTTTCTACACCGACCCAAAGAAGTACCCAACTACTTTTGGTGGCCTCGGTACATACATCGTTGAAGCAAAGATCCTCGGTAAGTACATCAAGGAAAATTTTGCTAAGAACAATGTCGGTATCGTCTATCAGACAGATGACTTCGGTCGTAACACCGTTGAAGGTCTTGCAACCGCTGGAGTGACATTTACCCCTAGAAAGAATGCAGCAACATTTATTGCAGGAACTCAGGGCTCTGGCCTCGATGCACAGATGCAGCAGCTTAAGGACAACAACGTAGATGTTGTTGTAGTCGGAGCTGTGGCTTCAGCATTTGCTGCAGCAGTCGCATCAGCTAACAAGATTGGCTACAAGCCAGCTAAGTGGATTGTTATCTCAGTAGGTGCGGATGCAACTACCTTCCAGACAATCCTTGGCGCTCGCGGAATCGCACCAGCAGTATCTGCAGCTCTTCTTGCCGGCACAATCTCAGCATCACACGCTCCATCACCTGGAGAAGAAAATGATGAGTTCGTTAAGGCATTTAAGAAGATCAACGATGAATTCAATAAGGGTCCAGATAAGCGCTGGGATAACAATGTTCTGCAAGGTATGAACATTGCTTACCTCACAACATCTGCTCTCCTCGGAACAGGTAAGAACCTCACCCGTCCAGGAATCATCAACTACGTAAAGAACAATGCAGCGAAGTTAAGCAGCGCAGCTCTTTCACCACTTGGTTACGGTGCTAAGACTCACGAAGCTTTCACAGGTTTCTGGATTGGTCAGTACGACGCAACAACAACACTTAAGCCAGTGGATTCTCCACGCAAGGTTTGGACAACTGACTCTGCAAAGGGCCCAGTAACTGAACTCAAGTACACACGTCCTGCAATCGCAGCCGATGCTCTACCAAAGGTTGGTTAATCGAATGAAAATCAGCAGAATGCGTAAATCAATCGCAACAATCGGTGCAGCTGCGCTGGTTGTCACACTTGGCATCACAACTGCTCCAACTGCAGCTGCTACACCAACATGTACAACTGCAGCAGGCGTTGAAACTTGTAGAGGAACACTCGCAAACGGCGCAGGCTATGTCTTCATGATGCCGTCTAACTTCAAGGGAACAATGTTCTTTTGGGAGCACGGTTTCCGCCCAACATATCCAGGAGTTTCGGCTGTCCCTAAGGGAGTAGAAGAAATCACTCCTGGCAACCAGATCACCAACAAGGACATCACTAAAGAGATGATGCTTGCTGGTTATGGTGTGGCTGCATACGACGGAACTGTTAAGGGTCTTCGTGGATGGAACAACACCTTCCGCGTCGAGATGATGAAAGAGGTAATTAATACAGCGCTCGTTAAGTACCCAAAGATTAAGAAGAAGGTTGTCTACGGATCATCACAGGCTGGTTCAATCATCACGCCATTTGTTGAGAAGTACCCAACCTATGCAGATGCAGTGGGAATCATGGCGGGAACAACTCCTTCCATCGCTAACTCAATTCAATCTGCTTGCGACATCATGTATATCTTGAGCGTCTTTGCTGACCCAACCATTAAGGGTTGCGCAGCATTCGGCGTCAAGGGAGTCCCAGGTCATCAAGCATCTGTGGCTGAACTTCTCAAGGTAGTAGCGCTTCTTCGTGCGTGGCAGGGTAACCTCGGCGCACCAGGACTTGAATTCCCTGCAGCGCTTAAGGGCTCTGGAATTCCACAGCGTTCAGCGCTTCTTCTCACTGGACTTCTCACAGGTGTTCCTACAAAGAGCACCCACATGGATGCAGTTTCAACTAGCCCAGTGATTCCGGAAGGAAGCATTAACGCGACTGTTGCAATCTTGCAGAACCTTGGAGAAGCAGTTGCTACCGGAGTTCTTGCCGGACAATCAATCTCTGAAATGACAGGCCCTGGTTTCTACGACAACACCAAGACAAACTGGGCTGCACTCCTTGATGAGGGCGACTCAGGTCGTTACAACCTCGGACTATCAGGAGATGAAGCAATTGCCGGAATGCTAGGAGTTCTTTCAGCAGCTCCTCGTGTGACTGGTGATGCTGCAGCGATTGCAAAGTTCAAGGCTTTGGATAAGTCATCATTTACCTCAAAGCACCCAACAATTCTTATTGCTAACGAAGCAGATCGCCTGGTCTTCTCAGGCAACACTTCACGTTATGTTGATAAGAAGCGTGAAGTCTACGAAGCAGAACTTGCTAAGTGGGAAGCTTCTAAGAAGGGTCCAAAGCCTCGTTGGAACACACTTGCTATCTATGCAATGACTCCAGAGACCTATACCAAGTTCACTCCTGCTGGTCTTCCTGATCTCACAGGTCCAGGATCTCCATCAGGTGTTGGTCACCAGGCATTCACCAAGAAGCAGACCAAGGCATGGGTTGACATGCTCTATGTCGCTGCTCAATCAGGAAGGGTTCCAACAGCGAAGTACATTGAGTACATCGCAACGAAGGTTCCATACCTGAACGGTGATATCGATTATCGACCAGCCGATTTGAAGTACAACTTCTAATCAGTTAGTTACAGAAGAAGGGCCTCGGATATTCCGGGGCCCTTCTTCCTTTATCCTCATCTAGTGAAGATTGCCACCGCTGATCAGATGCACGCACTTGGCGTACGCATCGGCCAGCAATGTCAGGCAGGAGATCTCATCCTTCTCAACGGCCCGCTCGGTGCAGGTAAGACTGTTCTAGTGCAGGGAATCGGTAGCGCCCTGGGCATTGACGATGTCACTTCTCCCACCTTCGTTATCTCTCGTATCCATAAGGCGGAGCTTTCACTCATTCATATGGATGCCTATCGACTCCTTGAGGGCGGTAACGCTGCTGCATTTCTTGATGATCTGGATTTAGATTCGCACTGTGAAAGCGCAGTGACTGTTATTGAATGGGGCGGCGCAGAATCTGCTCGCTTGAGCGATGAGAGGCTAGAGATCACCATAGATAGGACGAGCGATATCCGCGAGGTTACATTTAACAAAGTCGGTGCTCGCTGGCAGGTATTTTCAGTATGAGCATCTCACTGGCAATCGATACCTCAACATCGCGCACCATTGTGGGCGTCATTCAAGATGGTGTAACGCTCTTTGAAAAGTTCCATGAGGGTGCAACAGACCATGGCAAAGCTGTTTCAGAGCTCGTTGCCGAAGCGCTCAGAAGTACTCCACCTGCAACTGAAGTAGTTGTCGGAATGGGCCCTGGGCCATTTACGGGACTTCGGGTGGGAATTTCTTTTGCACAGACCTTTGCACTAGCTCGCGCAATTCCAGTTATTGGAGTTTGCTCACTCGATGCGATTGCCGTTGAGCAGAACGATTACACCGTAGCAATTGATGCTCGCCGGAAAGAGATTTACTGGGCTCGCTATGAAAATGGTTCACGAGTCGATGGCCCACATGTGAGTAAACCAGATCAAGTCGATGGCTATATCTTTGATGTGTATCCAGATATGAAGAAGTTGGTTTCGTTATCTGCTCACCAGAATGTGAAAGAGCCGATGTATCTGCGTCGCCCTGATGCTGTTCCCACCGCGGAGCGCACATGATTACCTATCGCCAACCAATCGCGCTCGATATTCCCGTGCTTGCATCTTACGAAAAGCAACTCTTTCCATACTCGCCATGGAATAGTGCACAATTCAAGGAAGAGTTTGCTGGAATTCCAACGACTCGTTATATGTCAGTGGCCGAAAGCGGCAACACCATCGTTGGTTATTGCGGTGTATTTCTTCCAGCCCCTGGCGTTGAAGCAGATATCTTGACGGTAGCGGTTCTGCCTGAATATCGCAGGCAGGGTATTGCTAAAGAGTTTATGAGCCAGATCGAACAGTGGTCGCAAGAGCGTGGAGCTAGCGCCATGATGCTGGAAGTTGAGCACTCCAATGAGTCTGCCATCGAGCTCTATAAAACATTGGGTTATATGAAGATCTCAGTGCGGATGGATTATTACGGCCCCGGCAAAGATGCCTTTGTGATGCGTAAGGAATTCGCATAATGCAGCCGATAGTTCTGGGTATAGAGACATCATGCGATGAAACCGCAATCGGAATTGTGCGCGGGCGCACCCTTCTTGCCAATGTCATCGCATCAAGCGTTGATGAGCATGCACGTTTTGGGGGAGTCGTTCCTGAAATTGCATCACGTGCGCACCTGGAAGCGATGTTGCCCGCCATTGAACGCGCTGTTGCAGAATCTCAGATTTCGCTCCGCGATATCGATGCAGTTGCTGTCACTGCAGGTCCCGGCTTAGTTGGTGCGCTACTTGTAGGTGTGGCATCTGCAAGTGGGTTAGCGCAAGGTTTGGGTCGCCCGCTGTATGGAGTTAACCATCTGGCGGCGCATATCTCTGTCGATTACTTAACTCATGATCAACCTACTCGACCAACGATTGCACTGTTGGTCAGCGGCGGACACTCATCTCTTCTACAGGTAAATGACATCACCGGTTCCATCACCAAGTTAGGTGCAACGATGGATGATGCCGCAGGCGAAGCTTTCGATAAAATCGCGCGCATTCTGCAGTTAGGTTTTCCTGGTGGCCCAGCCATTGATCGCGATGCACAGGGCGGATCTGCCAGCGCCATTGATTTTCCAAGAGGGCTGACCACTACAAACGATTGGGCAACTCGTCCTTACGACTTTTCTTTCTCAGGGTTAAAGACTGCAGTCGCTAGATACTTAGAGAGCACACCAAAGTATGTGCGCGCAGATGTTGCGGCATCATTCCAAGAAGCAATCGTTGATGTCTTGCTCCTTAAATCCCTTGCAGCATGCAAGGCAACGGGAATCGACTCACTTGTCATCGCCGGGGGAGTCGCCGCAAACTCCCGCCTTCGAGCTGTGGCCACTGAGCGGTGCGCCAAGGCGGGGGTCGAACTGCGGATTCCAGATCCAGGGCTCTGCACCGATAACGGGGCGATGGTCGCAGCGCTCGGCAGCCTGATGGTCAGCGCCGGAGAGCCCGCCACACGTGGGGCATGCGATGCAGAGTCCAGCCTGCCCGTGGAGACGGTCAGCCTCTAGCCCCGATTAGCCCGGCTTCAATTTGTGCGTGGGAATAAGCCCGCATAGGCTTGGCGTTAGCACTCTAGGGTCGACACTGCTAAAGGCAGCCCCCCAAAGTGGATAGACCCTTAACGTAAAAATAGCTAAAGGAGTACAACCATGGCAGTAGCCATTAAGCCGCTCGAAGATCGCATCGTTGTAAAGGCAAATGAGGCCGAGACAACAACAGCATCCGGTCTTGTAATCCCAGATACAGCGAAAGAGAAGCCACAGGAAGGCACAGTTGTTGCCGTAGGCCCAGGTCGTTTTGATGACGGCGCTCGCGTACCAATGGATGTAAAGGTCGGCGATGTCGTTCTCTACAGCAAGTACGGCGGAACTGAAGTGAAGTACAACAACGAGGAGTACCTCGTCCTATCTGCTCGCGACATTCTCGCGATTATCGAGAAGTAGTCCATGGGCAAGATGTTGGAATTCGACGAGCACGCTCGTCGCGCAATGGAACGCGGTGTCAACCAGCTCGCTGACACCGTCAAAGTAACGCTCGGCCCTAAGGGACGTAACGTCGTTATCGCAAAGTCATTTGGTGCACCAACTATCACTAACGATGGTGTAACCATTGCAAAAGAGATTGAACTCTCTGATCCTGTTGAAAATATGGGCGCTCAGCTCGTTAAGGAAGTAGCTACCAAGACCAACGATGTCGCTGGTGATGGAACTACAACTGCAACAGTTCTGGCTCAAGCGATGGTCAAGGAAGGTCTTCGTAACCTTGCTGCCGGCGCGCAGCCAATGGATCTCAAGATTGGCATCGAAGCAGCTGTTGAAGCTGTCTCAAACCGCCTTCGCGAAAATGCAACTGTCGTAAAAGACAAGGCACAGATCGCAGACGTTGCCACTATCTCTGCTCAGGACCGCGCAATCGGTGACCTAATCGCAGAAGCGATGGATAAGGTCGGCAAAGATGGCGTCATCACTGTTGAAGAAGCATCAACTACTGCGCTCGAACTCGAGTTCACAGAGGGTATGCAATTCGATAAGGGCTACATCTCTCCATACTTCGTCACAGACCAAGATCGCATGGAATCAGTCCTTGATGATGCTTTCGTGCTCATCTCTTCCGGAAAGATCTCAGCGCTCGCTGAACTCTTGCCAATCCTTGAGAAGGTTTCACAGGCTGGAAAGCCACTTCTTATCATCGCTGAAGATGTTGAAGGCGAAGCGCTTTCAACTCTCGTTGTAAACCGCATGCGCGGAGTATTTACATCGGCTGCAGTAAAGGCACCTGGCTTTGGAGATCGTCGCAAGGCGATGCTCGAAGATATGGCAATCCTTACTGGCGGAACCGTCATCTCAGCAGAAGTTGGAATGAAGCTCGATGCTGCAACTCTTGAAGATCTCGGTCGCGCTCGTCGCATCGTTATCACCAAGGATGCAACCACAATCGTGGATGGCGCTGGCGATAAGGCCCGCGTTGCCAGCCGTGTGACTGAACTTCGCAATGAAATCGCAACATCTGATTCTGATTGGGATCGCGAAAAGCTACAAGAGCGCGTTGCAAAGCTCGCTGGTGGCGTCTGCGTTATCAAGGTTGGAGCACATACTGAAGTCGAGCTCAAGGAGAAGAAGCACCGTCTTGAAGATGCTATCTCTGCAACTCGCGCAGCAGTTGAAGAAGGAATCGTTATCGGCGGAGGCGCAGCCCTAGTGCATGCAGCTGATGCTCTTAAGGATAACCTCGGCTTCACTGGCGATAAGGCTGTAGGCGTTGCGCTCGTTCGCAAGGCTTGCGATGAACCACTTCGCTGGATTGCTGAAAATGCTGGTCTTGAAGGCTACGTTGTAGTTTCAAAGGTTCGCGCACTGAAGGCTAACGAAGGCTTCAACGCTGCAACTGATGTCTACGGCGATCTTGCAAAAGATGGCGTTATCGATCCAGTAAAGGTGACTCGTTCAGCGCTTGCTAACGCTGCCTCAATTGCTGCCATGTTCATTACAACAGAAGCAGTTGTCTTTGAACGTCCAGCAAATGAAGAGCCAGCAGCAGGTGGCCACGGACATTCACATGGACCTGGTGGGCACTCACACTAAGTAGTGCAATAAGAAATCCCCCGTGGTTGCCCACGGGGGATTTTCTTTTGAAGGGGTGTAGAAAAATTACGATGCGTGTGAAATCACTGGAATTCCACGACGGGAAAGAATCGCTAAGCGATCATCTTCTGAAAGCCCGCCCCAGATTCCATATGGCTCCTGCACGGCAAGGGCATGATCGCGACAAGCGTTGATAACAGGGCAGCTCGCGCAGACAGCCTTGGCAGCATTCTCGCGATTGCGGCGACGTGGCCCTCGCTCTCCATCTGGATGGAAGAACATTTCAGGCTCTTTATCGCGGCAGGCACCTTCATACTGCCACTCCCAAACCTCTGCGATTGGTTGCGGTAGACGTGATAGTTCAGCCATAGCTCATCTCCTTTGTCGTTCTTGAGCATAAGGTACAACCGATTCATAGGTTGTTCAAGCATCTAACGCGCCAAAAGTTGTTCAACGGGCGATATGTCCGATTTTCAGGTGGTGAGTTGCCCCACTAGCGGGGAGTATTGCGCCATGCCTTCTAGACCTTCGGGTGAAGTTGAAGAGAAGCTGACGGTGGCCGCAGTAGCCCGCCGCATCGGTGTGGCTCCGGCGACCCTACGAACATGGGATCGACGTTATGGCCTCGGACCCTCCGAACATATTGAAGGCGAACACCGCAGATACTGCCCAAGTGATTTAGCAAAGTTAACAATGATGCGCCGTCTCATTGTTGCAGGTGTTGCTCCAGCCGATGCTGCAGAGCAAGCCCGTGAATTTAAAGGCCAAGTGAAGTTAGCAAAGATTGTTAAAGATATTGAAGTTCGCGAAGATGTTGTTGACGCGATTTATAAGGCGTTGCAGAGTTTTGATCGCCAATTTGTGGAAGAGACCCTTGCCCACGAAATAAGTGAATACGGCGTTGAGGGTGCCTGGGCTGATGTCATTGTGCCAACGCTCTTTTTGATTGGTGAGGACTGGGAGACCGAGCAGAAGGGGATTGAGGTAGAGCACCTCTTCTCTGAAATTCTCACCCGAACCATGAACAACCGAGTGGTTGAATTAAAGAAGCCAGTCAACTCTCGCCCTGTTCTCTTAGCTGCTGTCGGGGAAGAGCTCCATTCGCTTCCGATTTATGCACTGGCTGCTGCGCTCTGTGAAAGAAATATCCAAACGTATGTATTGGGTGCACGCACCCCAATTACTGCGCTCTCTGCAATGGTTTCGCGATGTGCGCCCCCTGCAATTTTCTTATGGGCGCAGTTAGCAAAAAATGCCGAAGAGAAGTTCTGGCGAGAAATCCCATCGATTCGCCCAGCTCCACGCGTTGTTGTGGGTGGCCCAGGATGGGATGCAATTGCATGCGATGGCGTCATCAAGGCTGAAGGTCTTGAGCATGCCTGTGAGGAAATTGCGCAGGCGCTAGGCGCCTAATTGAGCAGGTAGACTGCGCACTTGCTGATAAGAAGGAGCGCTAGCGATGATCGATTCTGAGAAGGTCGCGCTCCTCGGCCTGACATATGACGATGTGCTTCTTCTTCCCGATGCATCCGATGTCGTTCCTTCTGAGGTAGATACCTCGACTCGCTTAACCCGCAACATCACGCTGGCTGTTCCAGTCATCTCATCTGCTATGGATACCGTTACTGAATCAACCATGGCGATTGCTATGGCAAAAGCTGGCGGCATTGGAATCATTCACCGCAACCTGCCCATCGATGAACAAGTTACTCACGTGAAGTTGGTAAAGAACGTGGGGTTGGCCGGAGCTGCAGTGGGCGTTGGCGACGATGGATTTGCACGCGCCCAAGCCCTGATCGACGCAGGTGTTGATGTTGTTGTCGTTGATACAGCGCATGGACATCACCGCGCAGTACTAGAGGCGATTGCACGAATTAAGCAGTACTCACCAACAACTGAAATCATTGGTGGCAATGTCGCAACTCGCGCCGGCGCACAAGCGCTTATCAATGCAGGCGCCGATGCCGTCAAAGTTGGCGTAGGTCCAGGATCTATCTGCACAACGCGCGTTGTTGCCGGAGTTGGCGTTCCGCAAGTAACTGCAATCATGGAAGCTTCTAAGGCGTGCAACAAAGCTGGCATTCCACTCATTGCAGATGGTGGACTGCAATATTCAGGAGATATCGTCAAGGCAATTGTCGCGGGTGCGCATTCTGTAATGCTTGGTTCTCTTCTAGCCGGTTGCGAAGAATCTCCGGGCGAACTCGTTGAAATTGATGGCCGTAAGTACAAGGCATATCGCGGAATGGGTTCACTGGGTGCGATGCAATCACGTGGTGAAAAGAAGTCATATTCAAAAGATCGCTATATGCAAGATGATGTTCTCTCAGAAGATAAATTAGTTCCCGAAGGCATTGAAGGAAAAGTTGCCTACCGCGGCCCAGTTGCTGAAGTTGTGCACCAACTCGTTGGTGGTCTGCGCAGCGGTATGGGATATGCCGGCGCCCCTGAAATAGAAACGCTACGACGCGAAGGTCGCCTCATTCAAATTACTGCAGCTGGCTTACAAGAGAGCCACCCACATGATGTATTGCATGTGGCAGATGCCCCTAACTACAGCAAGAAGAAATAGCCCATGGATATCGAAATCGCCCCCGGAAAACGCGCACATCAGGCTTACTCTTTTGACGATATCGCCATCGTTCCCAGCCGTCGTACTCGTACCCCTGAAGATGTCTCAACAGCTTGGCAGATCGATGCCTACAAGTTTGATCTGCCACTGCTTGCAGCCCCAATGGATTCAGTAGTTTCACCTGAAACTGCAATCGCTATTGGAAAGCTTGGCGGCCTGGGTGTTCTTAACCTAGAAGGCCTATGGACTCGCTATGACGATCCACGAATTCCACTCGGTGAAATTGCATCAATGCCAGATAAGCATGCCACTCGCCGCATGCAAGAAATTTATAACGCGCCAATTCGCCCTGAACTCATTAAAGAGCGCATTAAGCAGATTCGCGATGCCGGCGTAACGGTTGCTGCCTCCCTTTCTCCACAGCGAACAGCCGAACTTCATAAAGCAGTCATCGATGCCGGAGTCGACATCTTCGTCATTCGCGGCACAACAGTGTCAGCCGAACACGTTGCTGCTGAAAACGAAGCGCTTAACCTTAAGAAATTTATCTACGAACTCGATGTTCCGGTCATTGTTGGTGGAGTTGCAACTACAACAGGTGCGCTCCACTTGATGCGCGCAGGCGCTGCTGGTGTTCTCGTTGGTTTCGGTGGGGGAGCAGCTCACACAACTCGCTCTGTTTTGGGCATCGAAGTACCGATGGCATCTGCAGTTGCTGAAGTTGCTGCAGCTCGACGCGAATACCTCGATGAATCCGGTGGACGTTATGTACATGTCATTGCCGATGGTTCTATTGGAAAGTCTGGCGATATTGCAAAGGCGATTGCCTGTGGCGCAGATGCTGTGATGATGGGATCGGCGCTTGCCAAGGCAGTTGAATCTCCTGGACTTGGTTGGCACTGGGGCTCAGAGGCGTATCACCCAGAACTTCCACGTGGTGCACGTATGAACGTTGGCACTGTCGGAACTCTCGAAGAAGTTCTTGTCGGTCCATCACACACCTCCGATGGTTCGATGAATCTCTTCGGCGCACTCCGTCGCGCCATGGCTACCTGCGGATACTCTGATGTGAAATCTTTCCAGCGCGTAGATGTGGTTATTCATGGCCGCTAGCCACGGTGTACTTGTTGTTGATTTTGGTGCGCAATATGCGCAGCTAATTGCTCGGCGAGTCCGTGAAGCAAAAGTCTACTCAGAGATAGTTCCATCCACAATTACCGCAACTGAAATTGTTGCTAAGAACCCAGAAGCAATCATCCTTTCTGGCGGCCCTTCATCTGTATATGCCGATCACGCTCCCAAGGTAGATCCGGCAATCTTCTCGCTCGGAATTCCAGTGTTCGGAATCTGTTATGGATTTCAAACGATGGCGGCAGCGCTCAATGGAGTTGTTGCACAGACCGGAAAGTCAGAGTTTGGGCGCACGCCACTTTCTGTAAAGAGCGGCTCTAAAGTCTTTGCAGGTCTTCCTGATTCTCAATCGGTCTGGATGTCACATGGAGATGCAGTTTCGCAAGCACCTGCTGGATTTACCGTCAGCGCTGCAACAAGTGATACTCCAATCGCAGCATTTGAAGATTCATCCGGAAAGTTAGCGGGAGTTCAATTTCATCCAGAGGTATTGCATACCGAACATGGCCAAGCGATTTTGCAGAACTGGCTTATCAATATCGCAGGCTGTCAGCCTTCGTGGACAACTGCCAATATCGCAGAAGATGAAGTAGCAAAGGCAAAGGCTGTCATTGGCAGCAAGCGCGTCATTTGCGGATTATCAGGTGGAGTCGATTCAGCAGTTGCTGCTGCGATTGTGCAGCGTGCTGTCGGCAAGCAACTTACCTGTGTCTTTGTAGATCACGGGCTACTGCGCACCGGTGAATCAGAGCAAGTACAACGTGACTTTGTTGCTGCAACTGGCATCGAACTCGTAGTCGTAGATGCGGTAGATCAGTTCCTCAACGCCCTTGCGGGTGTTACCGACCCAGAAGAGAAGCGCAAGATTATTGGACGCGAATTCATCCGCTCTTTTGAGAAAGCTGCTCGTGAAATTGCAGCAGGCGGCGAAGTTGAATTCTTGGTGCAAGGCACCCTTTATCCCGATGTCGTTGAATCTGGCGGTGGCACCGGAACTGCCAACATTAAGTCGCATCACAATGTGGGCGGACTGCCAGATGATTTGAAGTTCACTCTGGTTGAACCACTGCGAACTCTCTTTAAAGATGAAGTCCGCCATGTTGGTTTAGAACTTGGCCTTCCCGAAGCGATTGTCTGGCGCCAACCTTTTCCAGGGCCAGGGCTTGGCATTCGCATCATCGGTGAAGTCACCAAAGAACGTCTCGATATTCTGCGTGAAGCTGATGTCATTGCTCGCGAGGAACTCAAAGCCGCTGGCCTTGATCGCGTAATCTGGCAGTGCCCTGTAGTTCTGCTGGCAGATGTGCGCAGCGTTGGTGTGCAAGGCGATGGCCGCACCTACGGACACCCGATTGTGTTGCGTCCGGTATCTAGCGAAGATGCCATGACTGCCGATTGGTCTCGCATTCCTTATGAAGTTCTTGAGAAGATATCTACTCGAATCACCAATGAAGTACGTGAAGTAAACCGCGTAGTACTAGATGTCACTAGTAAGCCGCCTGGAACGATTGAATGGGAATAGGAACTCGATAATGTTTAGAACCGCGAAGGTAGTAACCGTTGCTGTAGCGCTGATTGCAACAACTTCATTGACTGCCCTACCTTCTCAAGCCGCAGAACGTCCAGTGACAGTACCTGGATGTAAAACAGCAACTGCTAAAGGAAAAGTTCCGGTGAAGGTAAGGCAACCAGCGGCAACTGCAAAGCCGACTACAAAGTCACTGACTCTAAAAACAAATTGCGGTGACATTGTGATTGAAATGTTTGGCTCTAAAGCACCTGTCACAGTCAACGCTATTTCAGCTCTGGCGCGAGGTGGTTATTACAATAAATCACTCTGCCATCGATTAACTACTGAGGGAATCTACGTGCTGCAGTGTGGCGATCCAACGCTGAGCGGAAGTGGTTCTCCAATAGGTTGGCAAGGTTATGTTGATGAAAATCTGCCTGCCAATGTTGCAAAGAATTACCCAGCTGGAACAGTTGCTATGGCTAACTCTGGTCCAAAGACAAATGGCTCACAGTTCTTCTTGGTCTATGCAGATACTCAACTTCCACCCAACTACACAATCTGGGGAAAGATCACCAAAGGTCTTGATTTAGTGCGCAAGATTGGCGAAGTGGGCGCATACAAGATGAGCGGAACTCAAGCAGTCTACGCTCCTGATGGTTATCCGATTCAGATGGTCGAGATTGTCAGAGCCAGCGCTCGTTAATTGGCTTAATCAGTATTAACGATTTTAAAAGCTTCGGCGATGCGACCTTCTGGAAGCCCGCCAATACCCGCATTACGTTGACCCCATTCGCGCAACATCTCTTCTAGGTTATCCATATGGCCTGTCTGTGATGCATGCTCTTTCAGCGCTGCTAATTTGAAGTGAAATGTCTCGGTGATATCAACGAAGTGATCTGGATTGGCATGGCCTTGCATCCACACTTCACGAACCTTCCAAGGTTCCAGTCCTTCTTTTTCGAGTAAATCTGTAAAGGCGTAAGGGTTACGAGCATCAGGGTAGACCGCTTGGATAGTTGCTTCACCAGCGGCTAAGTGATCGGGGTGGCTGGCACCAATTCGTTCCCAGTTTCTTTCCGGTGATTGGCAGACGATGCGATCTGGTTGTACGCGTCGAATCTGGCGAATAATGTCTTTACGCAATTGCAAAGTTGGCTCGAGATGGCCATCAACATAATTCAAAAATGTAACATCGCTAATTCCGAGGGCCGCACAGGCCGCGCGTTGTTCACGTTGACGCACTGCCGGCATCTCCTCGCGAGAGTATTCAGATGCTTCGCCGCCTTGGTCTCCATTAGTACAGAGAACGTATGCAACAGAGATACCTTGTTGTACCCATTGTGAGATGGTTCCAGATGCGCCGAAGTCGGAATCATCGGGGTGGGCATTGACCACCAGAACGCGCTTGATTTCTGAATCTGCTATCGGTTCCACAACTCACCTTTATCTTCTCGTGTGGGTCAAGCCTAATAGACTGCCCGCCATGACCGTGACCGACCCATTGCTCGAGGGACTCAATCCCGAGCAACAGAAGGCGGTTGCGCATGCTGGATCTCCGCTCTTGGTAGTAGCAGGTGCAGGATCTGGCAAGACGCGCGTATTAACAAGACGTATCGCCTACATCATGGCCAGACGCGATGTGCGCCCATATGAAATTTTGGCAATTACCTTCACAAATAAGGCTGCCGGCGAAATGAAAGAGCGAGTAGCTGACTTAGTCGGTCCCATTGCAAAATCAATGTGGGTCTCCACTTTCCACTCTTCGTGTGTTCGCATGCTGCGCCAAGAGGTTGAACGGTTGGGATATAGCAGCACCTTTAGCATCTACGACTCAGCGGATTCACAGAAGTTGATTTCACGGGTGATGGAGACCCTTAACTTAGATTCCAAGCGATACCCAGCGCGCCAATTTCAGCATCTGATTTCCAATGCGAAGAATGAGTTGCAGACCCCTTACGAATATTTGAGTAAGGCCACTAATCAATTCGAAACGATTGTCGCTGATGTTTACACCATGTACGAAAAGCGGCTCCAGCAAGCCAATGCCATGGACTTCGATGATTTGATTATGAAGACTGTGCAGGTGCTACAGAAGCATCCTGAAGCAAAGGCGCGCTTTCGCTCACGCTTTCGCCACATCTTGGTCGATGAGTATCAAGATACCAACCATGCGCAGTACGCCCTGATTAAAGAGCTCACTGGTACCGAAGGCGATGGTTATCCACTCGCCGAACTCTGCGTGGTGGGTGATGCCGATCAATCAATCTACGGATTTCGCGGCGCAACTATTCGCAATATTCTGCAATTCGAGGTGGACTATCCAAACGCCACCACCGTTTTACTTGAGCAGAATTACCGCTCTACTCAGAATATTCTCAACGCTGCCAATGCTGTCATCACCAAGAATGAATCACGGAAAGAGAAGAACCTCTGGTCAGATGCTGGATCTGGCGCACCTCTTACCGGCTATGTCGCCGAATCTGAATATGACGAAGCTGAATTCATTAAAGCTGAGATTCGCTCTCTACAAGATTTAGGACAATCCAATCCCGGAGATACGGCAGTCTTCTATCGCACCAATGCCCAATCCCGTATCTTTGAAGAAATCTTTATGCGCGCAGCTATTCCATACAAAGTAGTTGGAGGCCTGCGCTTCTACGAGCGAAAAGAGGTCAAGGATTTACTCGCCTACCTACGAGTGTTGGCAAATCCGGATGATGAAGTTTCGCTGCGCCGCATTATCAATTTACCTAAACGCGGTATCGGCGATCGCGCCCTCGAAGAGGTCGAAGCCTTCGCAAATGCGCAAGGGATTTCATTCTGGAGGGCTTTGCTACGCGTTCAAGAGGCGACCGCAGTTCCCAATAAAGCAGCGCAGTCAATTGCCTCCTTCACGCAGATGCTGATTGCGCTGCAAACGTTGGTTGAAGCAAAGACAAAACCATCAGTCATCATCGAAGCCGTGCTTGAGCAATCTGGCCTGATGACAGAGTTAGAAAATAGTAAAGATCCGCAAGATGAAGTCCGCGTTGAGAATTTACAAGAACTTGTCTCAGCCTCTATGGAATATGAAGAGCGCCCCTTTGAAGAACTTGGTGAAGATGAAGAAATTTCACTCTCGGGCTTTCTCGAAAAGGTTTCATTGGTTGCGGATGCCGATGAAATCCCAGACGGTGAAGATCACGGGGGAGTTGTCACCTTGATGACTCTGCACACTGCTAAAGGGCTCGAGTTTCCAACTGTCTTTCTTACCGGCATGGAAGATGGAATTTTTCCTCATGCGCGAACTCTCGATGATCCCCGCGAAATCGAAGAAGAGCGACGTCTGGCATATGTCGGTTTAACTCGCGCAGAGAAACGTCTCTACATCTCACGCGCTGAGTATCGACTTACCTTTGGTTCACCTCGCTACAACCCAGCTTCACGTTTTCTCGATGAAATTCCAGCAGAGCTCATTGAATGGAAGAACGAAACTCGTTCTAGCTACTCGTCATCTGCAGTAAAGAAATCTCGCCTTCCATCGGCGCCACCTCCACGTGCAACTGGAAAGAAATCAACAGCGATGGAACTTGCTGTTGGACAGCGTGTGTCACATGACACATTCGGCCTTGGGACAGTTGTAGCCCTTGCAGGTGACGGAGATAAGGCAGAGGCGACAATCAACTTCGGCCAATACGGAGATAAACGCCTCTTGCTGCGCTACGCCCCTGTCACAGCTCTTTAAAATAACCACTTAAGATTGCCCTATTAACGACACGCACGCATGAGGAGCAATTAGTGGATCTCTACGAATACCAAGCACGCGATCTCTTCGAAAAGCACTCCGTTCCTGTTTTACAAGGAGCAGTCGCAACTACAGCCGAAGAAGCGCGTAACGCTGCAGCGAAGATGGGTGGCAAAGTTGTTGTTAAGGCACAGGTCAAAGTTGGTGGCCGCGGTAAGGCAGGCGGAGTAAAGCTTGCAACCGACGCCGATGATGCCTTTGAGAAGGCCGGCGCAATTCTTGGAATGGATATCAAGGGCCACACTGTTCATAAGGTGATGATCGCCCAAGCTGCGCCAATCGCATCTGAATACTATGTATCAATTCTCCTTGATCGCTCTAACCGAACCTTTCTCGTCATGGCATCTGTTGCAGGCGGCATGGATATTGAAGAAGTGGCACATACTGCGCCAGAAAAATTGGCAAAGGTTCCAGTATCTGCAGTCGATGGAATTTCATTGGCAAAGGCGAAGGAGATTGTTGCGCAAGCGCAGTTCCCAGCCGAAGTTGCTGATCAAGTAGCAGATGTTCTAGTCAAGCTCTGGGAAACTTTTCAATCAGAGGATGCAACTCTTGTTGAGGTAAATCCACTTGTAAAGACAGAAGATGGCCGCGTTGTGGCGCTCGATGGCAAGGTCACTCTTGATGAGAATGCAGATTTCCGTCAGCCTGACCACGAAGCCCTTGTTGATCATGACACTGCAAATGCTCTAGAAGCTGCTGCAAAAGAAAAGGGTTTGAATTACGTAAAGCTTGATAACGGCCAGGTAGGAATCATTGGTAATGGCGCAGGTCTTGTTATGTCCACTCTCGATGTCGTCGCATATGCAGGCGAAAAATTCGGTGGCATGCGCCCAGCAAACTTCCTTGATATTGGTGGTGGAGCCTCAGCTCAGGTGATGGCAGATGGCCTCTCAATTATTTTGGGTGATCCTGATGTGAAGAGCGTCTTCGTCAACGTCTTTGGTGGAATTACCGCCTGCGATGCTGTGGCAAATGGCATTGTGCAAGCGCTCGAACTTCTGGGTGCGAAGGCGACTAAGCCAATCGTGGTGCGTCTAGATGGAAATAACGTTTTAGAGGGACGAGCAATTCTTAACGCTGCTAACCACCCATTGGTAGAGCAAGCTGAAACTATGGATGGAGCAGCATCACGCGCTGCAGAATTGGCGGCAAAGTAATGTCAATCTTTATCAATTCAGCTAGCAAGGTCATCGTCCAAGGAATGACAGGTTCTGAAGGCACAAAGCACACTCGTCGCATGTTGGCATCTGGCACCAAAGTTGTTGGTGGGGTTACACCAGGTAAAGGTGGTCAAGTAGTCGATATCGATGGCACCGCACTTCCTGTCTTCAACACAGTTGCTGAAGCGATGGCTGCAACTGGTGCAAACGTTTCAGTTGTGTTTGTTCCACCTAAGTTTGCTAAAGCTGCAGTAATCGATGCCATCGATGCTGCGATGCCGCTTGTGGTTGTTATTACCGAAGGCATTCCAGTACATGACTCTGCCTACTTCTACGCCTACTCACTTCAAAAGGGTAAGACGCAGATTATTGGACCTAACTGTCCAGGGTTGATTAGCCCAGATCAATCTAACGTTGGAATCATTCCAAGTGATATTACAAAGCGTGGACCTATCGGGCTTGTTTCAAAGTCAGGAACGCTCACCTATCAAATGATGTACGAGCTGCGCGATATTGGATTCTCAACTGCAGTTGGTATCGGTGGAGATCCTGTCATCGGAACAACTCATATCGATTGCCTACGTGCCTTTCAAGATGATCCTGAGACAGAGGCAATTGTCATGATTGGTGAAATCGGTGGAGATGCCGAAGAGCGTGCAGCTGCATTTATTGCAGAGTATGTTCGCAAGCCAGTTGTGGGTTACGTGGCTGGCTTTACTGCGCCAGAAGGAAAGACCATGGGCCATGCCGGTGCAATCGTCTCTGGTTCATCTGGAACAGCGCAAGCAAAGAAAGATGCTCTCGAAGCCGCCGGCGTTAAGGTCGGTCAGACTCCAAGTGAAACAGCGCAATTAATGCGCGGTCTACTAGGCCGATAACACGACAATGCAACGCGTCCTTTCGGTCTCGTTGTCACATGTCATCCGTAGCGCTGCAACGCTCCTGCTGCCATTTTCGTTTATTGCACTGATTGCTTGGGCAACAGCGGGAAGCGCAAGTGGCAGTACCTCTGATCCCATTCGTGGCGCAGTGTGGATTTGGCTCGGCGCTCATCACCTTCCATTTCAATTAGCGCTTCCTCCCACTTCTCTTCCTGGCTATCTCACCTTCCTTCCGATTGGTGGGCTAGTTCTTCCATTCTTAGTTATTCGCGCCGCATTCAATAGAGCAATCGATAGGCTGCAGGGCGATTTCCATGACATCAATGGTGTGCGCCTGATTTTCTCTGGCATGTATGCAGCACTTCTGACCGCACTTGCCTTCTTTAGCGGTTCAACCGCTGTTACTCCGCAGTGGTACTTAGCGCCCATCTTTGGATTTCTTCTCTCACTTCTTGCCACGTTAAGTGCTGGTTATCGAGTCAACCCGTCGCGATCACTTCGCATCGCACTGCGCATCACTGCGATTTTTATGGGCGCTGCCCTGCTAGTTACAGCGCTCTTACTTATCCTTAACTTCACACAGGTAAAGAACATCACCATCTCTCTTCAACCAGGCTTCTTCGGCGGCTTGCTCTTACTTATTCTTAACGTGCTCTATCTTCCTAACGCGGCAGTTGCTACCGCTGCCTATTTCTCAGGTACAGGCTTGGCGGTTGGAGCTGGAACGATTGTTTCTCCATGGTGGTATCAACTAGGACAGATTCCCGCACTTCCGCTCTTGGGAATTCTGCCAACGTCGCGACATCCTCTTGCGCTCTTAGGAGTTCTCTTCTTTATCGGCCTGGGAGTTCTCTTGGCGCGCTGGGCGCTAAACTTTGGAATACAGACATTGGTGCAGAGCTATCTCTTCACCATCGCACTTGCAACATTTCTGGCATATCTCGCAAGCGGTGCGCTGCTCACTGCTGAGATGGGCGCGATGGGAGTCTCTATCTGGAAGTTTGTTCTATCAATTGCAATTGAAATCGGAATAGGCGCAGCTGTTACAACTTTGGTCATGAATAAACGACTTTCAGGTAAGAGCTAGCTCATGAAGCGCATCGTCGTTCTGGCATCCGGTGGCGGAACGCTGGCCCAAGCGATATTTGATGCAGTATCAAGCGGGCAGCTCGCCTGCGATATTGTCGCGGTGATATCTGACCAAAAAGACGCGCAGGTTTTGGATCGCGCACATCGCGCCAAGATTGAGACCTTCACAATCCCAATGCTGCCCGATCGCAGCGAATGGGATCGCGAACTCGAAACTTTGATTGCTGCCCTTCGACCAGATTTAGTTGTGAGCGCGGGCTTCATGCGCATCCTCTCTCATCGAATAACTGAAAAGTTTCGCATCATCAATAGCCATCCAGCTTTGTTGCCGGCATTTCCAGGTGCGCACGCTGTTCGCGATGCCCTTGCTGCCGGTGTGAGCGAGAGCGGGACCACGATTCATTGGGTAGATGCTGGAATCGATACCGGTCAGGTGATTGCACAAGAGAAGGTGGCGGTTCTTGCAGGTGATACCGAAGAGTCACTTCACGAACGCATTAAGATTAAGGAACGAGGTCTCATCGTCGCGACCATTGCTGCACTGCTCCCAACACTCGAGCAGAGCAACCGCTAAAAGAGAAGCTGGAGAAAAGGCAATGGCTGTTCGCAAACCCATACGACGCGCACTAGTCAGCGTCTATGAAAAGTCACGGTTACTCGAACTCGGTAAAGCGCTCCAAGACGCGGGCGTTGAGATTCTTTCGACAGGTTCAACAGCTAAGACTCTTGCAGGCGCTGGAATTGCGGTGACTGAGGTAAGTGAATACACGGGCTTTCCAGAAATAATGGGTGGACGGGTAAAGACGCTTCATCCACGTATTCACTCTGGAATTTTGGCAGATCAGAATAACCCTGAGCATCTTGCAGCAATCACTGACCTTGATATCGCACCCTTTGATCTAGTCGTCATCAACCTCTATCCCTTTGCAGCAACAATTGCATCGGGCGCAGATTTTGCAGAATGCAATGAACAGATTGATATCGGTGGTCCATCCATGTTGCGCGGAGCCGCCAAGAATCATGGTTCAGTTGCGGTTGTATGTCATGAAAGCCAATATGACCAAGCAATTGCAGCGATAAAGTCAGGTGGATTTACCGATGAAGAGCGTAAGCGCTTAGCCCTTGATGTCTTTCGCACCACCGCTGAATATGATCTCACAATCGCTAGCTGGTTGGGTTCGACCATCAGTTATCAAATGCAAGATATCGATTGGTTTGGGCTCATCTACAAACGAGATAACGCTCTACGTTATGGAGAAAATCCTCACCAACAGGCTGCTATCTACCGAGGTGGGCCAGCCGGAATTGTTAACGCAGTGCAGTCACACGGCAAAGAGATGTCATTTAACAATTACACCGATGCTGATGCAGCGTGGCGCGCAGCTCTGGATCATTCACAACCATGTGTTGCCATCATTAAGCATGCCAATCCCTGTGGCGTTGCCATCGGCGTTGACGTTATTGATGCATATACCAAAGCACATGCCTGCGATCCTGTCTCAGCCTTTGGCGGCGTCATCGCTGCAAATCGCACGGTAACGGCTGCCATGGCCTCGCTAGTCGCAGAAGTCTTTACCGAAGTCATTATTGCCCCTGACTACGAAAGCGCTGCACTCGATATCTTGATGAAGAAGCCTTCGATTCGTATCTTGACCTGCCCGGTAACTCGCATATCACCGTTTGAAATTCGCCCAGTTTCTGGTGGCGCGCTACTTCAAGAGACCGATCTCATTAACGCTGCAGGCGATGACGTCAAGAACTGGAAACAAGTTACAGGTGCTGCAGTCTCAGCTGAGGTGCTTGCAGATTTACAGTTTGCCTGGCGCGCAGTTCGCGCGGTCAAGAGCAATGCCATCCTGCTAGCAAGTAACGGTGCAGCAGTCGGTATCGGAATGGGACAAGTTAATCGCGTTGATTCTGCAAAGTTGGCAGTTGATCGCGCTGGCGATCGAGTACGCAATAGCGTTGCCGCATCTGATGCCTTCTTCCCTTTTGCAGATGGGCTAGAAATTCTCACAGCAGCAGGGGTCACAGCAATCGTGCAACCTGGCGGGAGTGTGCGCGATGAAGAGGTAATTGCAGCAGCAGAGCGAGCAGGAGTCGCCATGTACTTCACCAATACCCGACATTTCTCTCACGCATAAGTCACGCAATAGGATGGCCTTATGAGCAGCGCACAGCTATTAGATGGCAAGTCACTCGCTGCATCCATCAAAGCGAACTTGGCGCAGCGGACTTCAGCGCTCAAAGCTCGCGGGATTACTCCGGGCCTTGGCACAGTTCTTGTCGGAGATGACCCTGGTTCACATTCGTATGTCAGCGGAAAACATCGTGATTGCCAGCAGGTAGGTATCAATTCAATCCGAATTGATTTACCGGCAACTGCAACACAAGCAGATGTTCTGGCAGCAATAGGTGACCTTAATGCAGCAAAAGAGTGCACTGGTTACATCGTTCAACTACCGCTTCCTAGCGCAATCAACACCCAGACAATTCTGGAAGCAATTAATCCGGATAAAGATGCTGATGGCTTACACCCGATGAATTTAGGAAGACTTGTTGCAGGTTATGCCGCGCCACTTCCATGTACACCGCGCGGAATTGTTGAGCTCATTAACCATTACAAGATTCCACTTGCAGGTGCTGAGGTCGTCGTAATTGGTCGCGGACTTACTGTGGGTCGCCCACTCGGCTTACTACTTACTCGCAAAGCAGAGAATGCCACTGTAACTTTGACACATACCGGCACAAAAGATTTGGCTTCACATACAAGACGCGCAGATATCGTGGTTGCTGCCATCGGACAGGCTCACTTCCTTAAAGGCGATATGGTCAAAGCTGGCTCTACCGTTCTCGATGTAGGAATCTCTCGTACTGATACTGGTCTCGTTGGCGACGTGGATCCTTCTGTCATGAACGTTGCTTCTTTTGTTGCGCCAATGCCTGGTGGAGTTGGACCAATGACTCGCGCCATGCTCTTAACGAATGTGGTTGATGCATGCGAGCGATAACTTCACTACAACTTCGAGTGGCATACATCGTTATTGCGCTCGGCGTCATTGCAGGTGCCGTGGGATTTGTTCGCTCTGGCGCCCTTGCAATTTCAGCCGGGACAGCTGTGATTGCCCTCGCACAATGGAACCAACGTAAATTTGAGCGCTATCTACCTCTTGCGATTGCGCTCGTACTCTTTGGGCTGGCAATCGCCCTTCCTAAGGGGTTGTAGAGTTCGCTCGATATCAAGATAACCCGATATCAAAGTATTGGGTCAACACGCTCAAAGGGATCACTATGGCAAAGAAAGTCACCGTTGTAGGTGCAGGTTTCTACGGTTCAACTACCGCTCTTCGGCTCGCTGAATACAACATCTTTGATGAAGTTGTACTCACAGATATTCTCGAAGGAAAGCCTGAGGGGTTGGCTCTTGATATGAATCAGTCTCGTTCTATCGAAGGCTTTGAAACAAAGATAACGGGCGCAACCACAACTCCTGAAGGCGCAGGTTATGAAAAGACTGCCAACTCTGATGTTGTAGTCATTACTGCAGGACTTCCACGTAAGCCAGGAATGAGCCGTATGGATTTGATTGGCGTTAACGCTGGAATTGTCCGAGGCGTTGCAGAAAATATTGCTAAGCATTCACCAAACGCAGTCATCATCGTGGTCTCTAACCCACTTGATGAGATGACAGCGCTTGCACAGATTGCTACTAACTTTCCAAAGAATCGCGTGATGGGTCAGGCTGGCATGCTCGACACTGCTCGCTTCACCAACTTTGTCGCCGAAAAACTAGGCGTTGAAGTTGCATCAGTAAAGACGCTGACTCTTGGTTCGCACGGCGACACGATGGTGCCTGTCCCAAGTCGTTGCACTGTCAATGGCGTACCGCTCTCAGATAAATTATCACAAGCTGAAATTGATGAATTGGTAGATCGCACTCGTAACGGTGGCGCTGAAGTTGTTGCGCTCCTTAAGACAGGCTCTGCTTACTACGCGCCATCAGCGGCAGCTGCCCGCATGGCAAAGGCGGTCATCGAAGATTCTGGCGAGATCATGCCGGTCTGCGCATGGGTTGATGGCGAGTACGGAATCTCTGGCGTCTATCTAGGAGTGGAAGCCGAACTAGGTAAGTCTGGCATCCGTAAGGTTGTCGAAAGCAAGCTCACAGATTCTGAAATCGCTTCATTGAAAGAGGCGGCAGAAGCAGTGCGCGCAAAACAAGCTGATGTAAAGGATATGTAATATGTCAAAGATCAAAGTACAAGGCACTGTCGTTGAACTAGATGGCGACGAGATGACTCGCATTATGTGGCAGTTCATCAAAGATAAGTTGATCTTGCCTTATCTCGATGTCAATCTTGAGTACTACGACCTTGGCATGGAACATCGTGATGCCACCGATGATCAAGTCACCATTGATTCAGCTCGCGCAATTCAAAAGCATGGCGTTGGCATTAAGTGCGCAACTATTACCCCGGATGAAGCTCGCGTTGAAGAATTTGGCCTTAAGAAGATGTGGAAATCTCCTAACGGAACTATCCGCAATATCTTGGGTGGAGTTATCTTCCGCGAACCAATCATCATCAGCAATGTGCCACGTTTAGTTCCTCACTGGACTAAGCCAATTGTCATTGGTCGCCACGCATTTGGCGATCAGTACCGCGCAACAGATCTGAAGATTCCTGGACCAGGAAAGCTCACACTTTCCTTCGTTCCTGAAGGTGGCGGGGCGGCGCAAGAGTTTGAAGTCTTTAAATTTGAATCATCCGGCGTTGCTATGGCGATGTATAACGTAGATGATTCAATCCGCGACTTTGCTCGCGCCTCCCTTAACTACGGACTCCTTCGCAAATTCCCTGTCTATCTCTCAACAAAGAACACAATCCTGAAGGCCTACGACGGCCGCTTTAAAGATATCTTTGAAGAGATCTACCAAGCAGAGTTCAAGTCACAATTTGATGCAGCTGGCATCTGGTATGAGCACCGTCTCATCGATGACATGGTCGCTATGTCACTTCGCATGGAAGGTGGCTACGTCTGGGCATGTAAGAACTACGACGGCGATGTGCAGTCAGATACCGTCGCACAGGGTTACGGCTCACTTGGTTTGATGACATCTGTTTTGATGACTCCAGATGGAAAGGTCTGCGAATCAGAGGCAGCTCATGGAACAGTGACACGTCACTACCGCGATCACCAAGCTGGCAAAGAGACATCAACAAACCCAATTGCTTCAATCTTTGCCTGGACACAGGGTCTTGCCCACCGCGCAAAGCTTGATAACAATGCAGAGTTGGCAAAGTTCTCAAAGACTCTTGAGCAGGTATGTATTCAGACTGTAGAAGAAGGAAAGATGACTAAGGATCTTGCACTTCTAATCTCAAAGGATGCTCCCTACCAAACTACGCAGGAGTTCTTGGCATCAATTGATGAAAATCTCAAGAAGGCTATGGCATAAGGCGCACCATGAAATTGAACGCAGGTGCGTTAGCGCTTGTCGGTTCTGGTGAGTATTCACCGCAGATGCAGGAGTTTGAAAGTGAACTCCTGCATCTTGCAATTTCACGAGGAAAGAAAAACAGCTTTGTACAGATTCCTACCGCCTCTTCACACGAAGGATCTGCCAGCCGCGAAAAGTGGCAACGTTTGGGGCGCGAGCAAGCAGAGCGAATCGGAAGTGAATGGGTTTACTTACCTATCCACGAGAGAGAAGATGCCTTTAACCAGGCATTTGTTGATGCGATTGCAAGCGCTGGGTTGATTTACTTTTCCGGAGGAGACCCTCACCGGATAGCAGATGTGTTTAAAGATTCTCCAATGTGGGCAGCGATTGTCACCGCTTGGGAAAGCGGCTCATCACTTGCAGGCTGCTCCGCGGGTGCGATGGCATTTGGCGGAACGATCATGGGAATACGTAGATCCCACCACAGCGCAGGTTTAGGAATAGTTCCTGGTATTGAAGTGATTCCACACTACGACAAGATGCTGGGCTGGCTACCTGAACGCGTTACCGCCTTTGTGCTTCGCCCTGATGCCACAACGGCGCTTATTGGGATTGATGAGAACACCGCGCTCGTTTACACAGATAAGTGGCAGAGCTACGGCCGCGGAAAGATTCATATCTTGCGCGGCGAACTTGAAGTAAGTGCGGAGCCATTTTCTATTCACTAGCGCTCATGTAGTATTCACGAAAAATCCATGGGGGAGTACTAGTGAAATCGTTACAAGATAATGGTCTAGAAATCTGGTTCCTAACCGGAAGCCAGTCTCTCTATGGTGATGAAACTTTGGCACAGGTTGCGAAACAGTCACAAGAAGTAGTTGCAACCCTGAATGCAGCAACAAACGTTCCTATTAAGGCAACCTGGAAACCAGTATTGACTACCCCCGAGAGCATTAAGGCCATCTGCTTAGAGGCTTCCGCTAACCCAAAGTGTGTCGGCGTAATTGTCTGGATGCATACATTTTCTCCGGCCAAGATGTGGATTGCCGGTCTTACTGCGCTACAAGTTCCAATCTTGCATCTGCATACCCAGGCTAACTCTGCCCTGCCATGGGAGAGCATTGATATGGATTTCATGAATCTCAATCAAGCAGCGCATGGTGACCGTGAGCATGGACATATACAGGCGCGTTTGCATCTGCCTCGCAAAATTGTGGCCGGCCACGTCAGCGACGCAACGGTCTCTACCCGAATTTCACATTGGATGCGCGCTGCCATCGGCTGGTACACCGCTCAAAACCTTAAGGTTGCGCGCTTTGGTGACAATATGCGCTTTGTCGCAGTTACCGATGGCGATAAGACAAGTGCGCAGATTGCGCTCGGCATGTCTATTGAAGCCTACGGCGTAAATACCTTGGTCGATCTTGTCGCAGCGGTTGAACCAAGCGCAGTCGATGCGCTGATTAACGAATATGAAAAGCTATTTGATATCGCACCCGAGATTGCTAAGGGTGGACCACGAAATGACTCGCTGCGCTACCAAGCAACGATTGAAATCGCGCTAGAGCGTTTTCTCGAAGCTGGAAACTTTGGCGCCTTCACAACAAATTTTGAAGATTTAGGTGCGCTCAAGCAACTTCCTGGACTTGCTGTTCAACGTTTGATGTCGAAGGGATATGGCTTCGGCGGTGAAGGAGATTGGAAGACTTCGGCGCTTTTGAGAATCATCAAGGCGATGACTGAAGGTCTGCCAGGCGGTACTTCGTTTATGGAGGATTACACCTATCACTTTGGCCCAGGCGAACCGAAGGTTTTGGGCGCACATATGCTCGAAGTCTGCCCAACTATTTCGACGCAGCGCCCACGTTGTGAAATCCATCCACTTGGTATTGGTGGAAAAGATGATCCAGTTCGCCTGGTCTTTAACGCACAACCGGCGCAAGGTCGCGTAGTTGGTCTGATGGATCTCGGTGATCGCTTCCGAATTGTCTCCAACGATATTGAGATCGTTAATCCGGATAAGGAGTTGAAGTCACTTCCTGTCGCCTGTGCAGTTTGGAAGCCGGCGCCGACCCTTGCCACATCAGCTGAGGCTTGGATCTATGCCGGCGGCTCTCACCACACCGTCCTGAGCACCGCCCTGGAGGCTGAGGCGCTCGCTGACTTCGCCCAGATTGTCCAAGTTGAGCATCTGCGAATCTCAGAGGCCACCACAATCGAGGATTTCCAGAAGGAGATCAGGTGGAATGGCGCCTTCTTTAAGCTCTCTAGCCTGACCTAAAAGGGTCGATTTCGCGCCCTCACCCGTAACCAAATCGTTATCACCCGATGGGCCAAATCCGTTGACTACCCACCTGTGGCAAAGAAAGATGTCGGAGTGTAAAACCTAAGACTCGCGGTTATGCCGTCTGCCTTAGGGGGTACGCAACCCAAAGTGAGGAAAGTCCTCAAATTTAAGAAAGGCGCTACATGCTAAAGAAGTCAAAAGTCGCGGCTGTCTTTGCTGCAATTGCGCTAGCTGTTTCATCAGCTCCAGCATCACATGCTAAAACTGATAAGCAACTAGAAATCTTTACCTGGTGGGCATCAGGTGGAGAAGCTGCAGGTCTTGCAGGAATGACAACTGAGTTCGAAAGACTCAACCCAAACACACCATTCATTAACGCTTCAGTTGCAGGTGCAGCTGGTGTTAACGCTAAGGGTGTTCTTGTATCACGTATGCAAGCTGGCAATCCACCTGACACATTCCAGGCACATGCTGGCGAAGAACTATCTTCTTATGTAAAGGCCGGACAGATTGAAGACGTCTCATTCCTTTACAAGCAAGAAGGTTGGGACAAGGTATTCCCTAAGGATCTTATTAAGACCCTTACAACAAACGGAAAGATTTACTCTGTTCCTGTAAACATCCACCGTTCAAACGTTTTGTGGTGGAGTCCAGCTGCAGCTAAGAAGGCTGGAATCACTAAGGCTCCAACATCACTTGATGCAATGATCAAGGCTATGGAGAAGTTCAAGAAGGCTGGAATTGATGGAATCGCACTTGCTGGTAACGGCGACTGGGCGATTGCTCACCTCTTCGACTACGTACTTCTTGCTTCAATGGGACCAGATAAGTTTGATGGTCTATGGAAGGGCACAACAAAGTGGAACGGACCAGAAGTAAAGAAGGCAATTGGTCAGTTCGCTAAGGTTCTTTCTTACGGTAACTCAAGCAAGTCACTTGACTGGCCAGATGCTGGAAAGCTTGTAACAACAGGCAAGGCCGGCTTCTTCATCATGGGTGACTGGGCTTCATCACAGTGGCAGTCAGAAGGCCTCAAGCTAGGCAAGGACTACACATGGGCTCCAGGTCCAGGAACTGCTGGCGTATACCAGTGGCTCTCAGACTCATTTACTTTGCCTAAGGGCGCAGTAAACCGCGATGCAGGTATCGCATGGCTCAAGGTCTGCGGATCAAAGGCTGGACAAGATGCATTTAACCCTAAGAAGGGTTCAATCTCTGCACGTACAGACTCAGATCCAAAGCTCTACGACAGCTACCTCCAGGCAGCAATGAAGTCATGGAAGAAGGATCGCCTCGTCGGTTCAACTGTCCACGGCGTTAACTGGGGCAATGCAGGTATGGCAGCGTACAACTCAGCAGTTGGCCGCTTCTACACCGGTGGAGCAAAGGATTCAGCGGGCTTTGTTAAGGCTCTCCTTGCAGCTCAGAAGGCAAACGCACAGGGATAAATCCCTGTTTGGTTGTCATCAACTGAACATCTAAGTTCTGAAGTTCTGGCGGAATCGATAAGGTTCCGCCAGAACTTCAGACTTTTTCATAAATTCATAAACTTTCATAAAATTGAATAGAATCAAATAAATTAAATTAGTTTTGTAACGCAGTGCGAGAGGCGCAATTTCAGTGAGAGCCACCCGAAAGAAAATCCAGAACCCGTGGGGCGGATTTTTATTTGTTCTTCCATCCATTATTGCGATGGCTATCTTCGTCTACGGAATGATTGGCTACACCCTCCTAGAGTCGCTAGAGAATAGATATAACGCTTACACCACCAAAATCGAGTTTGTCGGCCTAGTCAATTACATCGACCTCTGGTCAGATCCTGAATTCACCCACGCACTCTCAAATCTTTTGAAATTTACTGCAGTATTCATGATTGGCTGCATGCTCTCTGGTCTGATCATGGCGCTCTTGCTTGAAAAGGGAATTAAGGGCGAAGGATTCTTCCGTTCTACCTATCTCTACCCAATGGCAATTTCATTTATCGCGATGGGAACATCATGGCGCTGGTTGATGGACTCAGCCCGAGATGATGATGCAACTGGCCTTAACTACATCTTAAAAAATATTGGCCTTGGGGCTCTGCAGAGCGATTGGTATACCTCTGAAGCAGGCTCGATGTATGCCATGGCTCTTCCTGCAATCTGGCAGATGGCTGGATATGTCATGGCGCTCTTCTTGGCCGGCTTCCGCGGAATTCCTGATGATCTCCGTGAAGCTGCGCGAGTCGATGGCGCCTCTGAATACAAGATCTATCGCCACATCCTCTTCCCACAACTATCGCCAACATTCCTAACAGTTCTTATTATCTTGGGCCATATCTCTATGAAGGTCTTCGACCTCATCTTCGGTATCGCCACAAAGAGCTATGTCACCAAGGTTCTAGCGATCTATATGTGGCAGACCATCTTCGATTTCCAGAACTATGCAAAGGGCGCCGCTATTGCAATCGTCATCTTGTTGATGATCGCAGTCGCCGTTATTCCATATCTAATCTATGTAAATAAGACAGAGGAGGCGAACAAATGAGTTCAGATCTTGCAGCGCGCGTGACTCAAAAGCTCGACGTTCGCACTAAGAAGCGTTTAGACGGCAAGGGTCAGTTCTGGCTCATCTTCCGCTACTTCGCTCTGACGATTCTCTTCGTTATTGCAGCCCTTCCGATCTACGTCATGGTGATCAACTCAGTAAAGGGAATTACCGGCGTCTCTCAATCAGCAGCCTTTATTCCTCCAACGAGCCTGAACTTCGAAGCTTGGGGTCCAACGTGGGAAGTTCTACGCGAGCCAATGCTCCGTACCCTCTTCTTCGTTACTCAATCTTCGATCATCTCTGCAGTAATCGGAGCAATCAATGGCTTCGTCTTCGCTAAGTGGAAGTTCAGAGGCTCTAACTTAATCTTCACAACATTCCTCTTTGGAATGTTTATTCCGTACCAAGCAATCATGATTCCACTTACTAAGTTCAATCAGTGGGCTGGTATCGGTGGCAGCATCTACGTTCTGGTATTTGCACACGTCATTTACGGTATTCCGATCTGCACCTTGATCTTCCGTAACTACTTTGCAGCAATCCCTAATGAACTCATTGAGGCGGCCCGCGTCGATGGAGCCGGAATGGTCCGCATCTTCCGCACTATCTTCTTGCCGCTGTCTATCCCTGGGTTTGTGGTGGTCCTTATCTGGCAGTTCACCTCTGCTTGGAATGACTTCCTCTTTGCAATCTTCTTAACCGGTGGTTCGCCTAAGCTCTCAGTTGCAACAACTGCGCTTAACTTTATTACCGGTTCAGGTAACCAGGTCTATTACGGAAACAATATGACGGCATCGTTAATCGTCTCGATTCCAACCTTGCTTGTCTATCTATTCCTTGGACGCTACTTCTTACGTGGAATGCTCGCAGGTTCACTCAAGGGTTAACCAAAGAGTTTCGAGAAGTAAAAAGCCCCGCTGCACAATCTGCAGCGGGGCTTTTTACATAACTACTTAGTTGATGCGGTTACCAGTTGCTGTATCAAAGAGGTGGATTGCATTAGCCACATTTGCCACTGTGACTGTATCTCCAGCCTTTGGTGGGTTCTTTGGATCCCAGCGAACGATTACCTGTGCTGTCTCATCAGATGTGTTGGCAAACTTCACATTTGTATCTGCAGGCCTGCCGTAGACAAATGCATCTGAACCGAGTTCTTCAACAACTTCTACAAAGACATGGAAGCCTTTTGCTGCTGGAATCCATCCTTCTGGACGAATTCCGATAGTGACTGATGAACCTGCAGATGCTGGAACATCGATATCGAGATCCCCAAGATGAGCCTTGCCGCCTGATACTGGAGCAACGAGCAGGTTCATGGCAGGAGATCCGATAAAGCCGGCAACGAAGACATTTGCTGGCTTGTCATAAAGGTTACGAGGAGTATCTACTTGCTGCAGTAGGCCATCCTTGAGGACTGCTACGCGATCACCCATGGTCATAGCTTCAACCTGGTCGTGAGTTACGTAGACAGTGGTGATGCCAAGGCGACGCTGCAAGGCAGCGATCTGTGTACGAGTTGCAACGCGCAACTTCGCATCAAGGTTTGAGAGTGGTTCGTCCATCAAGAACACTTGTGGTTCACGAACAATTGCACGGCCCATAGCAACGCGCTGACGCTGACCACCTGAGAGAGCCTTTGGCTTGCGCTCTAGATATGGCTCAAGATCAAGCAACTTTGCCGCTTCGCGGACTCGCTTATCGCGCTCAGCCTTATCGACTCCTGCGATCTTGAGTGCGAAGCCCATGTTCTCTGCAACAGTCATGTGTGGGTAGAGCGCATATGACTGGAAGACCATTGCGATATCGCGATCTTTTGGTGCAACGTTTGTGACATCGCGATCACCAATAAGAATTCGACCACCGTCGATTTCTTCAAGGCCTGCCAACATACGTAGTGATGTTGACTTTCCGCAACCTGATGGTCCAACAAGAACAAGGAACTCTCCATCGTTGACAGTGAGGTTGAGCTTGTCTACTGCAGGAGCTGTTGTGCCTGGGTAGATGCGGGATGCATTTTCAAATACGACTGATGCCATGTTTCTACTTCCTAATCCGGGCAGGTACGTGCCCGACGGTCCGAGGATGAGGTCGCCAGCCGGTTGGCTAGCGTGGGAAAGGGTATGTCAGGCGGGCGCCAATAGGAAGGGGCTTCGCTAGACTTCTCACATCATGGACCCTAACCCGAGTGGCTCTCTCTTTACCTCAATAGGCATGATTGCTGCCCTGATTGTCCTGGGCGCTATCTTCGTTGCAGCTGAAATCGCTCTCGTATCTCTGCGCGAGAGTCAGATTAAACAGATTGCTACCCGCGGCAAACGTGGAGCAAAGGTTGCCTCCGTTGCCAGCAACCCCAACCGACTTCTAGCTACTTTGCAGGTTGGCGTTACCGTCACCGGATTCTTATCTGCAGCTCTTGGCGCTGATCGATTAGGCGACCATTTCATTCCTTGGCTGGAATCACGTGGTCTTTCTGGTGATTCTGCATCCACTGCATCCCTTATTGGCCTGACATTTGTTATCGCTTACTTCTCTTTAGTATTTGGAGAACTCGTTCCAAAGCGAGTTGCTCTCTATCGCACTGAACAGATAGCCATGTATTCAGCTGGCTTCATCGATATTGTTGCCAAAATTTTCCGCCCAGTCATCTGGGTCTTATCGCACTCCACAAGCATCGTCGTGCGTATCTTCGGTATTGATCCCAAAGAGCAGCGCTCGCAGATTTCTGAAGAAGAGCTCCTTGATTTAGTTGCAGGACATGCGGCCCTTACGGATGAAGAACGCGATATTGTGGAAGAAGTCTTTAACGCTTCAGAGCGCCAGGTTCACGAAGTCATGGTGCCTCGTACCGAAGTTGATTTTATGGATGCTTCCCTGACGGTGGGTAAAGCGATTTCGCTAGCTATTGAAAAGGCTCACTCACGTTATCCAGTGATTCGTGGTTCTTCCGATGAAGTTGTTGGATTTATTCACGTACGTGACTTGCTCGATACTAGCCTTGCCAATAACAACGCGAAGATTCAAGAGCTTGCTCGCAACATTATGTATTTACCAGGAACAAAGGCGATTCTGCCTGCCCTTACTGAAATGCGTAACCAGCGTCAGCATTTAGCAATCGTTCTTGATGAATACGGTGGCACCGATGGCATCGTCACCCTCGAAGATCTTGTTGAAACGCTTATTGGCGATATTCGCGATGAGTACGACACAGATGAAGGAGATGTCTCACAAGAATCTCGTACGGGAGATTTTGAAGTTGATGGCTTAATCTCGCTGGAAGATCTCATGGAAGAGACTGGAATTGAGCTTCCCGAAGGGCCGTATGAAACCGCCAGTGGTTTTGTCATGAATTTCCTTGGAAGAATTCCCGTTGTTAACGACGTTGTAGGCGTCAACGGCGTGCGAATCACAGTGCTTTCCATGGAAGGAAAGCGAGCCGGTCGTTTATTGATCTCGCGTAACTACTAACTCGTGCGAGAATTGCAGCTATGAAACGCGTCCTATCTGGCATCCAGCCAACGAGTGATTCTTTCCATCTCGGAAACTATTTAGGCGCGGTCAAGCAATGGGTCGAACTACAAGATGGCCATGATGCTTTCTATTGCATCGTAGATTTACATGCGCTCACAGTTGAAACTGATCCAGCGCTTCTACGCAAGCGCACCTTGGCGTCAGCGGCTCAACTGCTCGCCCTTGGAATCTCGCCTGAAAAGTCAACGCTCTTTGTGCAATCACAAGTTCCACAGCACAACCAATTAGGTTGGATTATGGAATGTATGACTGGCTTCGGTGAAGCAAGCCGCATGACGCAATTTAAAGATAAGTCCTCAAAGGCCGGTGCAGATTCAGCACGTGTAGGGCTCTTTACCTACCCAATGTTGCAAGCTGCTGACATCTTGCTTTATCAACCACACTTTGTTCCAGTGGGCGAAGATCAACGTCAACATATTGAACTCACCCGAGATTTAGCTGGGCGCTTTAACTCTCGCTACGGCCAGACCTTCCAGATTCCCGAGGCATACATTCTTAAGACCGCCGCCAAGATCAACGATATTCAAGAGCCCACTGCCAAGATGAGTAAGTCTTCTGGCGCAGTTGCAGGCGTTATCGAAATCATGGATACGCCTGAGGCAAATCTCAAGAAGATTAAGAGCGCAGTCACGGATGCAGGACGTGAGGTGACATTTGATGTGGACCAAAAGCCAGGAATAAGTAATCTTCTTACAATTCATTCAGCGCTCTCTGGCCGCACAATTAGCGATCTTGAGAATGAGTTTGCAGGTAAAGGATACGGAGACTTTAAGACCGCAGTCGCTGAAGTCGTCGTTGAATATCTGCGCCCGATTCGCGCCAAAGCAATTGAGCTACTTGAAGATGAAAAGCACCTGCTCGACATTTTGCATCAAGGTTCTGAAAAAGCCCGAGTAGTTGCTCAAGAGACAATTAACGCGACCTACAAGAATTTAGGCGTGGTTCTGTAATGAAGACTCGCCTTCTCGTTGTCATCGCCGTTCTTGCAACTGCACTTCTGCCAATTTCTGCTTCAGCCGAACCCGCGCTCACTGTCGGGGTGGCCTATGACATTGGTGGACGTGGCGATCGCTCCTTTAATGATGCTTCGTACTTGGGTCTAGAAAAGGCACAGAAGCAATTTGATTTTGAGTTGGTTCCGGTAGTTACCGATGGCTCGAGCGCAGACCGTGAAAAGCGCATCCGTTCGCTTATTGCAAAGAATTGCGACCCGATCATCGCCATCGGTAGTGGATATGCGCCAACACTACAAGCCCTCGCGGTTGAATATCCAAGCACTCACTTTGCAATCATCAATGATGCATCCGTTGCAGCGCTCAATGTGACATCTGTAGTTTTTGCAGATAATCAAGGTGCTTATTTAGCTGGATTTAGCGCAGCGCAGCTGTCGAAGAGCGGCAAAGTGGCGATGATTGCCAATCCTGACCAGGCAGATATCTATAAAGATGGTTTTGCAGCCGGTGTTACTGCGGCAAAGCGAAAGGTAATCCCAATCGTTAAGTATGTCTCTGGTTCATACTCTCTTGCTACTAGCCAAGTCTTAGATGCAGGGGCGGATATCGTCTATGTCACCACCCAAGGTTCAGACTCTGAAATCTTGAAGGTCATCGCATCCCGTGGCGCCAAGAAGAGGGGCGCTCCAATCGGAATGATCAATGTTGAGCCCGACCAATTCATCACAATTACAAACTCAACAAAACGTTTCTTACTAGCCACAGTGATTAAGCGAGTAGATAAAGCGATGTATGACATCGTGGCGCTATCAGTCGCAAAGAAGCAGTACCTAGATATTCTCGATGAGGGCGTTGGAATCTATGGTCGTCGCTATGGGATTACCGGGGGCGGAATCGAACTCACAATTCGCTCCAACTCTCTGCTCCGTTTGAGCAGCGCCATCAACGCCGCGGCAGCTACAGCGGAAAAAATCCCCGCGTAGCGCTCAAGTTCTACTTGAGACTTTTTCAAACTGTTACATGCCACACCATCGGATACTTCCGTGTTTTTTGTTCATTTTACGCGTGAACTACTAGGCTCCCGATTACGTAACTATCCAACTCTTCTTGGAGGAAAATTGAAAAAGACAACAACATTTGTCGCACTTTTAGCTGTAGCTGCGCTTTCATTTAGCGCAACACCTGCAGCAAATGCAGCAACAACAAAGGCATGCCTTGCACTCGATACTGGTGGCGTTGACGATAAGTCATTTAACGCATCAGCATGGGCAGGCGCGAATGCAGCAGCAAAGGCAAATTCTTCTGTAACAGTGAAGTACCTATCAGCAGCATCTGATGCAGATTACGCTCCAAACATTAAGAAGCTTGTTGATGAGAAGTGCACCATCATCGTCGGTGTTGGCTTCCTTATCAATGAAGCAATCGTGGCTGGCGCGAAAGCCAACCCAACAGTTAACTTTGCAATTGTTGATCAAGATGGATTGGCTGATGGCAAGCGTCTACCAAACCTCAAGGCACTTCAATTCGACACCAACGAGTCTTCATTCCAGGCTGGCTATGTAGCAGCTGGAGTTTCAAAGACCGGTAAGGTCGCAACATACGGCGGACTTAACATCCCACCAGTTACTATCTTCATGGATGGTTTTGCTAAGGGTGTAGCTCACTACAACAAGGCCAAGGGTAAGAAGGTTGAAGTTCTTGGTTGGGACATCGCTAAGAAGGATGGAACATTTGTTGGTGGCTTCTCAGATTCAGCTAAGGCTCTTCAGATCTCTAAGAACTTCGAGCAGCAGGGTGCAGATGTCATCTTCCCAGTTGCAGGTGGACTTGGTGGAGCAACAGCAGGTAACTCAATTACTTCAAAGAAGTCAGTAGTTATCTGGGTAGATACTGACGGTGTTAAGGCTGCCCCTCAGTACCGCAAGGTGCTTCTTACATCTGTTGTTAAGGGTGTAGATACTTCCGTTAGAACTGTCATTCTTGATCAGGCAACCGGAAAGTTCTCATCAACTCCTTACTTCGGAAACCTAAAGAACAAGGGAACATTCCTTGCTCCTTACCACGACCTCATCCGTCGTGTTCCAACAGCGCTTCGTACCGAAGTTACAAAACTCGGTAACGATATCCGCAACGGAAAGGTTTCAGCTAAGTAATTAACTGAATACTAAAAAAGCGGGCTAGCACTTCGGTGTTAGCCCGCTTTTTATTTTTTATTAAAACTTTCTAAAGTTCGATAAAGCGAGTAGATTTAACCGCATGTCCCTAGAATTGCGCGGCATTACCAAGCGCTTTGGTTCTCTTACTGCCAATGATGCGATTGATTTAGCTGTTGGTGATGGAGAGATTCACGCCATCCTCGGCGAAAATGGTGCCGGCAAATCAACGCTCATGAACGTTGTCTATGGTCTTCTGCAACCTGATGAAGGTTCAATTAGCGTTGATGGCAAAGAGATAAAGATTGAATCACCGCTCGACGCCCTCGCTGCTGGAATCGGAATGGTGCACCAGCACTTCATGTTGATTCCGGTTTTTACTGTTGCTGAGAATATTGTTCTAGGCCACGAAAAGACCAAACGGCTGGGAATCTTGGATTTAGAGAGCGCTCGAAAAGAGATTCTGCGCGTCTCTGCTGAATACAACTTTGAAATTGACCCAGATGCACTCGTAGAAAATCTACCGGTCGGCTTACAACAACGCGTTGAGATTATTCGCGCTCTTATCTACGATGCCAAAGTTCTCATTCTCGACGAGCCCACTGCGGTCCTTACCCCGCAAGAGACCGATGAACTACTTCGCAATATGAAGAAGTTAAAGGCCAAGGGGACTTCAATTGTCTTTATTACTCACAAACTCCGCGAGGTCAAAGAGGCAGCGGACAAGATCACCATCATCCGTCGCGGAAAAGTTGTTGGGACAGCATCTCCATCTGCTTCTCAAGAGGAGTTGGCATCGCTCATGGTGGGCCGTCCAGTCTCACTTGATGTCGATAAGAACGCGGCCAAGCTAGGTGGCGTTACTCTGGCGGTCTCGAACCTGACTATCTCAGATCACACAGGGCGCTCATTGGTAAAGAACGTTTCTTTTGAGGTTAGCGCAGGTGAAGTATTGGCGGTTGCAGGCGTACAAGGAAATGGCCAATCAGAATTAGCTGAAGCAATTGTTGGGTTGCAGGAGCATGTCACGGGAAAGATTGAGCTAGAGGGTCGCGACATCACCAAGGCTTCTGTACGAGATGCGCTCCATGCAGGAATCGCCTTTGTGCCTGAATCACGTGAAGAAGATGGATTGATTAGCTCCTTTAGTATTGAAGAGAATTTGATTCTCGATCTCCATGACCTTCCTCCATATGCCAAAGGTCCAGTGATTTCCCAGAACGTAGTAAGCACTCAAGCTGAAAAGTTGGTCAAAGAATTTGATATCCGCGCACAATCAGCGAAAGATCCCGCTTCATCGCTCTCAGGAGGAAATAAGCAGAAAGTCGTCTTGGCGCGCGAACTATCAAGGCCCGTTAAGTTAGTTGTTGCATCCCAACCAACTCGTGGTCTTGATGTTGGTTCTATTGAATTTGTTCACGAGCGAATCATTGCTGAGCGTGATGCGGGACGCGCAGTGCTCCTCTTCAGCACCGAATTAGATGAGGTTTCAGCGCTTGCTGACCGAATTGCCGTGATGTACCGCGGTGAATTTATCGCGATTGTGCCATCTGACACCTCACGCGAAGAGTTAGGACTTTTGATGGCAGGGGTAAAGCGATGAAACTGAAGAAGTTATTGCTGCCGACACTCTCTTTTGGAATGGCGCTCTTTGTCAGTGGACTACTTGTGGCATTCTCAGATTCAAAGGTGCTTGCCCTCAAAGGCCAGCCGCTGGAAATGTTGCAGAAAGCGCTTTCAACAGCAGGAGATTCATATTGGGCTCTCTTTCGCGGATCTATCTTTGATCCGCAATTAGCACAAGATCGTTTCGTAGAAGGTTTCTATCCATTCTCTGAAACTTTGGTGGCTGCAACTCCTCTCATCCTGACAGGTCTCTCAGTTGCTCTAGCATTTAAGGCTGGCCTCTTTAACATTGGTGCCCAAGGACAATTTATTGCGGGCGCAATTGGCGCTAGCTGGGTTGGATTCACCTTTGAACTTCCCGTTGTAATTCACACTCTGGCAGCGATGGCAGCAGCAATTCTCTTCTCTGGTCTCTACGGTGGCCTCGTTGGTCTTTTGAAAGCGCGCACAGGTGCACACGAAGTGATTGTCACCATCATGCTCAACTACGTTGCCGCCTACTTCTTACTCTGGCTCTTAAGTACTACCGCCTTTTTGCGCCCTGGTCGTCAAGATCCGCTGGCTCCAGAAGTACGTGAAAGTGCGCAGCTACCGCACCTGTTCGGTGAAGATCTTCGTGCAAATTTAGGTTTCTTTATTGCCCTCGCAGCTGCCGGTGCAATCTGGTGGCTACTCAATCGCAGCACCTGGGGATTTAGATTCCGTGCAGTTGGTGCAAACTCTGCAGCTTCAAAGACAGCCGGAATTTCAGTTGCGCGAGTAACTACATCTGTCATGTTTGTTGCAGGAGCTCTCGCCGGTGTAGGGGGTGCGATGCAGATTCTAGGATCAGAACCGGC
>JACCDV010399654.1_pt1 | contig 53569 bp, 55 predicted proteins | sample 7446131 | NCBI WGS metagenome assembly JACCDV01 (sample SAMN15323448, study PRJNA562643) | freshwater metagenome | isolation source: river surface water | place: USA:Blue River Watershed | collected 2017-08-17
CATGGCCCAGCGACTTCTGGCCGGCGTAGCCCACCGTCAGGTTCAGGCCCATGGTGGCGATGATGAACACCAGCCAGGTGGTGAAGATGTGGATGCCGTAGTTCTTGAGGAAACTCGGCACCACCAGGAACACGGCGAGCACCGCCAGCGCGATGAGCAGGTTGAGCTTTTTCATACTTTGCGTTCCTCTTTCTTGCCCAGCAGACCTTGCGGCTTGAACAGGATCACGACCATGAAGATGACCAGAGCCACGGCGTCCTTGTAGGCGGGCGAGATGTAGGCTGCGGCCAGGTTCTCGCACACGCCCACAATCAGGCCGCCCAGCAGCGCGCCTCGCGAGTTGTTGAAGCCACCGATGATGGCGGCGAAGAAGGCCTTGGTGCCCAGACCTTCGCCCATGTCGAACTTGGCCAGGTAGGTCGGCGTCACCAGCAGTGCAGCGGCCGCGGCCAGAACGGCATTGATGGCAAAGGTATAAAAGATCATGCGCGGCACGTTGATGCCCAGCACCGAGGCGCTCTCGGTGTTCTGCGCCACGGCCTGCATGGCGCGGCCGGTGACGGTCTTGTTCAGAAAAGCCTGGGTCACGAGAACCAGAATCATGGCGAAGGCGAAGGTCCCGATGTCGCTGCCCGAAACGGTCACGCCCATGATCTCGAAAATCTTGTCAGGAAAGACCTGCGGGAAAGGCTGCGGCTCGGCGCTGTAGCCTGCGCGCACACCGTTGCGCATGGCGATCGACAAACCGATGGTGGCGACCACGATGGGCATCATGCCGTACTTGAACAGCGGATCCACCAAACCCCGTTTGAACAGCCAGCCCAGCACCAGCACCGACAACACAACGCTCAAGGCAAACGCCAGTGTCAGGGGCATGCCGCTGTGCAGGGCCACCACCATCATGAAGGCGGGCAGCATCACAAACTCGCCCTGTGCGAAATTGATGGTGCCCGAGGCTTGCCAGAGCAAGGTGAAACCGAGCGCGGCCAGGGCATAGATGCTGCCCGTGGCCATGCCACTGAAAAAAAGCTGGAGGAAATCGGTCATGGGTCACCCCGCTGACGGCACGTCTGTTGCACCGGAACTCAAAAAAAGGCGGACCCTCGCGGGTCCGCCTGCACTCAAGCCTTGATCACTTCTTGACCAGGCCTGCGGGCGGCAGCGTGGCCACCACTTCAGGACGACCGTTCTTGACTTCCACCAGGAAGCTTTCACGGTCCAGATCGCCCTTGTCGTCAAAGCAGACGTCCAGCAGAACACCGGGATGCTGCTTGGTGCTGAAACAGCTGTTGCGAATCGCTGCTGCCACAGCCTTGCGATCGAGCTTGCCCGCCTTTTCGATGGCGGCCTTGAGCACATAGACGCCGGTGTAACCCTTGATGCCGTTGTGGTCGGAATCGGCCTTGTATTCGGCCTTGTACTTGGCGCCAAAGGCCTTGAGCTGGGGGGCATCCACCGTCAGGCCGACGTGAGCCTGTGCGCCGTTGGCGGCTTCACCGGCCAGTTCCACCACTTTCTGGCCAGTCAAGGTGGTCTCGCCGATGATCAGCTTTTTCACGCCCTGCTTGCGCAATTCGCGCAGCACACGGGCCGACTCTTCTTCGTTGGTGTAAACAAACACGGCATCGGCGTCGGTCTGCTTGGCCTTGAGCACGGCGGCAGAAAAGTCCACCTGTCCGGCATCGGTGGAGATGTCGGCCACGATCTTGGTGGAAGAACCCTCGAGCAGCTTGTTCAGCGTGTCACGGCCGCCCTTGCCGAAGTCGTTGTTCACGTAGATCACGGCAACCGTCTTGGCCTTGCTCTTGATGAAGTTGGCCAGCTTGGGGAAGGACACACTTTGACCGAAGGCCGTGCGGAACACATAAGGGTTGCCTTGCTGGGTGATCGCTGCAGCTTCACCCCCGGTGAAGTTGGGCACCTCGCCGCGCTTGGATTCGGCCATGGACACCATGATGGAGCCGGAGTAGACCGGGCCGAAGATGGCGAACACATCGTTGTCAACCGCTTTTTGCGTCAGGCCCTTGGCCACGCCAGGGTTGGTCTGCGTGTCTTCGGTGGTGTAGGCGATCTTCTTGCCCATGATGCCGCCCGCAGCGTTGATTTCCTTGATGGCCAGTTCAACGCCGTTTTTGAACAGGGTGCCTGCGGTCGTGCCGGGGCCCGAGAGTTCGACGATGTTGGCGATCTTGATGTCCTGGGCTTGTGCAAAGCCAGCAGTGGCCAAGGCAGCGCAGGCGGCCAGGGTTTTCAGGGTTGCTTTCAAATTTGTCTCCTTTTGGTGGATTTCGGGCGGGATCAGGCCCGGGGTTGGAAAAAGCATGCTTTCCCCGGGAAGCTCCTCAGGGTGGTCGCACTGTAGAAGGCTTTGCGTTGGGGCATCGCGATTCTTGTTTCTACAAAGTTCATTGATTGATCTATTTTGTTCGATCATCGAACGTATGCAGGGTTAGTCCCGATGCTCAAGCCTTCAGGCCCAGCGCGTGGCGGGCAGCGATGCGGGCGAACACCAGGCCCGGCCCGATGGTGATGCCCGGCGCCGGGTAGGTGCCCCCCATGATCGAGTGCATGTCGTTGCCCACCGCGTAGACACCCGCAATGGCCTGACCATCGGCGCCCAGCACTTGCGCGTGTTCGTTGGTGGCCAAGCCGGTGGAAGCGCCGATGTCGCCGGGGTACAGGCGAACCGCATAGAACGGACCGCTGGTGAGCGGTCCGATGTTGGGGTTCTTGCCCGGCCAGGCCGGATCGCCCAGGTTCTGCTGGTAAGCCGTTTCGCCGCGGTGGAAATCGGGGTCCACGCCGGTTTCGGCGTAGCGGTTGATCTGTGCCACGCTCGCTTGCAGCGCTTGCGCATCCATGCCCAGTTTGCCCGCCAGTTCGGGCAATGTGGCGGCCTCGGTCAGGTAGCCATCGGTCAGGAAAGGCGCCAGGCCCTTGCCACCCGCTTGCTGGTTCGGGCGGACCATGCCGATGCCGTACTTGCGCAGGGCTTCGGCATCGCAGACCAGATAGGCCGGGATACTGGGTGCGCTTTGGTGGGCCTTTTGCATGGCCAGACCGAACAGGTGGTAGGAGGTGCTTTCGTTGAGGAAGCGCTCACCTTTGGCATTGACAGTGATCATGCCGGGCTTGGCGCGGTCCATCACAAAGTGCGGGAACACCGCCGTGCTGCCGTCGGCACGCTTGCGCAGCGAGACTGGGGCCCAGAAGGCGTGCGACAGACCGCCCTGCCCATACACCGCGCCCAGGTCTCTGGCCAGATCGTGCGCCTGCCCGGTGTGGCCCGGCGCCGCGGGCGACCACTCGGCGGGCACACCCGGCAGCATCTGCGCGCGCAGCTCGGGGTGGCGGTTGAAACCACCGCTGGCCAGCACCAGTCCTTGGTTCACACGGATGCTGCGGCGCTCGCCCTTGCACGCGATGTCCACACGCTCCACACCGTGCGGGCCACGCACGATGTGCTCGACCGTCGTGTTCAGTGCGACCGTGACCTTCTCGTGTTTCGAAAGCGAATACAAGAGACGCGCCACATGCGCATTGCCCATCACCAGGCGTGTGCCACGCGGCCAGCTCAGGCGGTCCATGGCGTGGCGCAGCAGGATCTTCACCGAATGCTTGAGCGAGGCCCAGGACTTCGTCATCGCCAGCAGGTGGTTGATGTCGGTGCGGTCCACCATCATGCCGCCCAGCACGGTGAACTCGGGAATCGGCGGGCGCAGCAGCGCAAACAGCTCGCGGCCCAGCAGGCGAGCGTCAAATGGCACCGGCTCCAGTGCACGGCCGTTGAGTGTCGAGCCGCCCAGGTCGGAGATGTAGTCCGGATGTTTGGGGTAGGGGCGGTATTTCAGTTCGGAGCGGTCTTCGACCTCGTCCACCGCGGCACGGGCGTTGTCCAGAAAAGCCTGGCGAACGGCTTTGGCGCTGCGCTCGCCCACGGCGTTGTCCAGGTAGCGCGCTGTTTCAGCCAGCGTATCACCCGGGTTGACCTTGGCCGCATGGCGCGAGCCTGGCAGCCAGCTGGTGCCGGCCGACCAGGCGGTGGTGCCGCCCACATGTTCGGTGCGCTCAACCAGCAGCACGCTGGCGCCCTCCATGGCGGCGAACAGGGCCGCAGCCATGCCCGCGCCACCGGCGCCGATCACCACCAGGTCATAGGCGCTGTCGTCATGAAGGCCTTGCAGGCCGTTTTTCAATACTTGCATTTCAGGCCTCTAGAAGGAACTGCACCATCAGGTCCCGCACGCGGGCAAACATGTCGGCACCGGTCAAGGTGTTGCAGCCCTTGGCACGCGCGGCCGCCACCATGGGCGGCACGGCGGGCGCGGTGATCACGCAACCCACAAACTGGGATGCGTTGAATTTCGTCGAATCGATCGGGTGCGGGTCGCCGTCTTTCATGCCGATGGGGGTGGCGTTGATGGCGATGTCAAAACCCGTCGGGTCGCTGCTGCCCGCCGACACCTGGCCCAGACCCAGTCCCGCCAGGCGCGCGATCAGGTTGTCGCGGCGCACCGTGTCGGGGTCGTGGATGGCCAGTTCGCGCACACCGCCGGTGACCAGCGAATACGCAATCGCGGAACCTGCACCGCCCGCCCCCACCAGCAGGGCGCGCTTTCCTTGGGGCTCGCACCCCTTGGCGCGCATGGCCTCCACATAGCCCATGCCATCGAACATATCGCCGTGCCAGCTGCCGTCGGCATTGCGGCGAAGGGTGTTGACGGCCTTGAGGAAGGCGGCGCGCTCGGATGTGGTGGCGCACAGGTCAAAGCACGAGAACTTGTGCGGCACGGTGACGATGATGCCGTCCACGTTCTGCGCCAGGGACACCCCTTGCGCCCAAAGCGCCAGGTCGGCCGGACTCACATGCGCCGGGATGCAGACCGCATTGCGGCCCGCATCGTGAAAGGCCTGGGTCACGCCAGCGGGGGATTTGACCTGGGCAATCGGGTCGCCCACGATGAAGTGGACTCGGGTGGCGCCGCTCAAGGCTTCGGACATGTCGCTCTCACTCGTACGAAATGGCAGACCGAGACCGCATGGGCTCGGGAATGGGCGGATCATAGCCAAGAGTGGAATTTGATTCAACTATTGAATTTTTTTCCAATTCTCAATAAACTGCGGCCATTCAACCGGCTACCCCAAAGACACACCCCATGCCCACCACCCGTCTGGCCTTGATCGGCGCCGGCATCATCGGAAAGACCCACATCGACCGCATCCAGCGGCACCCTGATCTGGTGCTGGCCGGCATCGCCGACCCCACAGCCGCGGGCCAGGCCCTGGCCGGGACGCTGGGCGTGCCTTGGGCCGCCGACCCTGCCGCCCTGCTGGATCAGGTGCGCCCGCAAGGTGCCATCGTGGCCACCCCCAATGCCGCGCATGTGCCGGTGGCGCTCGAATGCCTGTCACGTGGCATCCCCGCTCTGGTGGAAAAACCGATCGCCGACACGGTGGGTGACGCCCGCCAGCTGGCCGATGCCGTGAGCCGCACGGGCACTGCGGTGCTGGTGGGCCACCACCGCCGCCACAACCCGATCAACCAGCGCGCCCGCGCGCTGATTGCGCAAGGCCAGCTGGGCCGCATCGTCAGCGCCACCGCGCTGGCCACCTTCCTCAAGCCCGATCCGTATTTCGAGGTGGCCTGGCGCCGCAAGACCGGGGGCGGCCCGATCCTGATCAACCTGATCCACGACATCGACATGCTGCGCTTTCTGCTCGGCGAAGTCGCCGAGGTGCAGGCCATGGACAGCCATGCCGTGCGTGGCTTCGAGGTCGAAGACACCGCCGCCGCCGTGCTGCGCTTTGCCAGCGGCGCGCTGGCCACCGTGATCGTGTCGGACGCCACCACCTCGCCCTGGTGCTGGGACATGTGCGCGGGCGAGCAAGGCCAATACCCGCGTCAGGACGTGGTCTCGCACCAGATCATGGGCACGCACGGCTCGCTCTCGCTGCCTGACCTCGGGCTGTGGCAGTACCGCGGCGAGCGCAGCTGGCACGCCGAGCTGTCGCACGAAGAAACGCGTGTGCACATCGCCGACCCCTACACCCGCCAGCTCGAACACTTTGCCGCCGTGATCGCCGGGCAAGCCGAGCCGCTGTGCAGCGCACTCGATGGCCTGCGCACCCTGCAAGCCACACTGGCGGTGCACGAAGCGGCGGTCAGCGGCCACAACGTCCGACTGGAGATCTGACATGAATGGCGTCCTCGAACGAACCCTGGGCATCCTCGAACTGCTGTCGCAGCATGGCGAGGGCATGGAACTGGCCGCCATTGCAGACACGCTGGACATTCCGCGCAGTGCCGTGCACCGCCTGCTGGCCGATCTGGTGCGTCTGGGCTATGTGCGCCAGGCGCGCGGCCACGGTGACTACCTGCTGACCACCAAGTTGGTGTCGATGGGCCTGTCCTACCTGAGCAACACCGGCATCGTGGACATCGCACAACCGCTGCTCAACCGCCTGGCCGAAGTCTCGGGCGAACTGGTGCGCCTGTCGGTGGTGGATGGCGAACGCCTGACCTGGGTGGCCCGCGCACAGGGTGCACGCCAGGGTCTGCGCTACGACCCGGACATGGGCAGCGACGCCCGCCTGTCGTGCTCGTCCTCGGGCTGGGCATGGTTGTCCACCATGAGCGATGACGAAGCCCTGGCACTGGTGGCCAAGCAGGGCCTCGGCCAGCCCGAACAGTTCGGCCCTGCGGCGCCCGCCACGCTGCAGGACGTGCTGGCCGCTGTGCAAGCCACGCGCGAGCGCGGCTACAGCCTGACCACCGACACCTACACCCCGGGCCTGTCGGCCATCTCGGCCCCTGTGCGCTTTGCCGGACAAAGCGCTTTCGGTGTGCTCACCATTGCAGGCCCCACTGTGCGCTTCAATGCCGAGCGCATGACCGCACTTGGCCCGGAACTGGTGGCCACCGCGCAGCAACTGGCCACGCTCAGCGGCGCGTCGCCCTTCTTTCAGCTCACTGCGGGCACCTCGGGCAACGCCGATGGGCGCAAACCCATTTACGCCGTCTGACCATGGGACAGCGCCACGTCCTCGACTGCGACCTGCTGGTGATTGGCTCTGGTGCAGGCGGCCTCTCGGCCGCAGTGACCGCAGCGCACCTGGGTCTGAAAGTCATCGTGGCCGAGAAAGACCCGCAGTACGGCGGCACCACCGCCTGGTCGGGCGGCTGGATGTGGATTCCGCGCAACCCGCTGGCCCATGAGGCGGGCATCCAGGAGGACATCGACAAGCCCCTGTCCTACCTGCGCCACGAACTCGGTGAGCAGTTTGATGAAGTACGCGCCCGTGCCTTTCTGGACAACGGCCCACGCATGGTGGACTTCTTTCGCCGCAAGACGGCGCTGCAGTTCATCGATGGCAACCTGATCCCCGACTTTCATGGCCACACCCCCGATGCCGCCACCGGTGGCCGCTCGGTCTGCGCCGCACCGTTCGATGGTCGGCGCCTGGGCGAGCGCCTGCACGACCTCAGGCCGCCGCTGCAGGAGACCACGCTGTGGGGCATGGGCATCGCGTCGGGCGCAGAGCTGCGCCACTTTCTGAACGCGCTGCACAAGCCGGCGTCGTTCTGGTACGTCACGAAAAAAGTACTGCGCCACTGGCGTGACTTGCTGGTGCACCGGCGCGGCACCCAGCTGGTCAACGGCAATGCGCTGGTGGCTGGCCTGGCCCGCGCCCTGTTCGATCAGGGCGGCCAGATCCTCACCAGCAGCCCCGCCACGCGCCTGCTCAAGGACACAGGCCGGGTGACCGGCGCCGTGCTGCACACGCCACAGGGCGCGCTGCATGTGCATGCGCGCCGTGGCGTGGTGCTGGCCTGCGGGGGCTTTCCGCACGACACCCCACGCAAACAGGCCCTGCTGCCCCACGCCCCCACCGGGCAGGAACACTGGTCGGCCGGCAACCGCAGCAACACCGGCGACGGCCTGCGCCTGGGCGAAAGCGCAGGCGGCCAGGTGGCGCGCGATCTGGTGCAGGCGGCGGCGCTGGCGCCAGTGTCTCTTGTGCCGCGCGCAGATGGCAGCATGGCGCATTTCCCGCACCTGATCGAACGGGCCAAACCGGGCCTGATTGCTGTGACCGCGCGCGGCGTGCGCTTTGGCAACGAGGCCCATTCGTACCACGACTTCATGCAGGCCCTGCTCGCGGCCACGCCCGCAGGCCAGGCGCCCGAAGCCTGGCTGCTCTGTGACCACGCCTTCATCCGCTATTACGGGCTGGGCGCCGTCAAGCCCGCGCCCATGCCGCTCACGCCCTGGCTGGGCAACGGTTATCTCAGGCGCGGCGACACCCTGGCCGAACTGGCCCGCGCCTGCGGCATCGACGGCGAGCGCCTGCAGGCCACCGTGCAGCGCTACAACGGCCTGTGCGAAAGCGGCAAGGACCTGGACTTTGGCAAGGGCGAGACGCCCTACAACCGCATCCAGGGCGACGCCATCAACGCCAGCGCGCGTGGCCTGCCCAACCCCTGCATGGGCCCCATCGAGCGCGGCCCCTTCTATGCCGTGAAGATCGTCATGGGCAGCCTGGGCACATTTGCCGGGCTGCGCACCAATGCGCAGGCGCAGGTGCTCGATGCGCAGCAGCAGCCCATTGCCGGCCTGTATGCCGGCGGCAACGACATGAACAGCCTGATGGGAGGCCATTACCCCGCAGGCGGCATCACGCTCGGCCCGGCCATGACCTTCGGCTTCATCGCCGCGCACCACATGGCGGGCATCGACCCGGCCAACGGCCCCTTGAACTGATTTTTTGACAGGAACACACCATGTACTACGAACTCGCCACCATGACCCTGCCCTTTGGCACCGCCGGCCAGGCCGCGACCAACGTGCAGGCGTATGCCACCAGCCCGGACGCCCAAGGCGAACTGCTGGGCTGCTGGTTCACCGACATCGGCCAACTCAACCAGATGATCGTGCTGCGCGGCTTTGCCACACTGGACGCCCTGCAGGCCGAGCGCGAGCGCACGCAACAACACGCCAGCCCCTTTGGCTGCGGCGAAATCTTCCAGAGCCTGGAGCAGCACAGCTACAAGGGCTTTGGCTGGATGAAGCCCGTGCGCCCCAGCGCCGAATCCGGCATCACGGGCCCGGTGTACGAAATCCGCACCTACGGCATCAAGACCGGGGGCGTACAGCCCACCATCGACCTGTGGGAGCAGTACGTGCCCGCGCGCGACAAGCTCTCACCCTGCGTGATCGCCATGGTCGCGCTCGACGGCCCGCTGCGCTTCACCAACATCTGGGCCTACGAAAGCCTGAACGCCCGCAGCCAGGTCCGTGCCAACGCGGTGGCCCAGGGCATCTGGCCACCCAAAGGCGGCCCGGCCCACCTGACCACGAACATGGTGTCGACCATTGCCATGCCCACCGCCGTCTCGCCACTGAAATAAGCCCCGGGTGGGAGCGCACCCCGGCGCGCGAATGCACAGCCCACACTTTCGGACGCAGGGGCGGCCTCCTACACACCACAGAACATGCCACGCATCCATTCCCTCGCCTACCTCAGCTCGCACCGCTGCACGCCCGCCGAAGCGATCCGCATTGCGGCGCAAACGGGCTACCCATTCGTCGGCCTGCGCCTGTGGCCCAACGCCCCCGGCGCACCGCAGCAGCACCTGCTGGACCAGCCCGCCGCCCTGCGCGAAGCGCTGGCCGCGCAGAAAGACACCGGCGTGGGCGTGTTTGATCTGGAAATCATCCGCATCAACGAACAGTTTGACCCGCACACCTGGGACGCGCTGTACGACGTGGGTGCGCAGCTCCAGGCCAAGGCCATCCTCGTGGCCGGAGACGACCCCGATGAAGCCCGCCTGACTGAGAACTACGCCCGCCTGTGCGAGGTGATGAAGCCCTATGGCATGACCGCCGATCTGGAGTTCATGCCCTGGACCGAGGTGAAGGACGCGAAATCAGCACTGCGCATCGTGCAAAACGCGGGCATGCCCGCCAACGCCGGCATCCTGGTGGATGCGCTGCACTTTGGTCGCTCCACCACCTCGCTCGATGACATCCGTGCGATTCCGCGTCAGCTGCTGCACTACGCACAAATCTGCGACGCACAGGCCGGTCTGAACTTCAGCACCGAAGAGATGATCCACACCGCCCGCTGCGAACGCCTGCTGCCGGGCGACGGCACGATCGACATCCGCGGCCTGTTCGCCGCCCTGCCCGCCGACTTGCCCATCAGCGTGGAGGTGGTGAATTTTGGGCGCGAAGCCCACACCCCGCCCGACGAATGGGCCGCCGAATGCCTGGCGCGCAGCCGCCCTTACACCGACTGAACTGCCTACACAGGACCACACCATGGACTTTTCACTGAGCGACGAACAAAAAATGCTGATCGAAACGGTGCGACGTTTCATCGCCGAAGAATGCCAACCCCTTGAAGACGAGATCGAGCAGACCGGCGTCTTTGACAGCGCCAAGGCCCAGGCCCTGCACGACAAAGCCAAGGCCCTGGGCCTGTACGGCATGAACATGCCCGAAGACCTGGGCGGCGGCGGCCTGTCGAACCTGGACCGCATCCTGTGCGAAGAGCAGTTTGGCCACACCACCGACATCATCATCCGTCGTGCCTTTGGCAATGTGTACGAGCCGCTGCTGCACTGCAAGGGCGAGCAGGTAGAGCGCTGGCTCAAGCCTTCGGTTGAGGGCACGCGCACCTGCGCCATCACCATCACCGAGCCGGGCGCAGGCTCGGACGCGGCAGGCATCAAGACCACCGCCGTCAAGAACGATAAGGGCTGGGTGCTCAATGGCGCCAAGCACTTCATCAGCGATGGCGAGTGGAGCGACTTTTTCCTGGTCTCGGCCAAGACGGGCGAGAAGGAAATTTCCATGTTCATGGTCGATAAGGGCCTGCCCGGCTTCACCGTGGGCAAGGACCAGAAGATGATGGGTCTGCGCGGCACGCCGCACCTGGAACTGTTCTTCGACAACGTGCAGCTCGAAGACGCCGCCTTGCTGGGCGAGGTCGGCCAGGGCTTCAAGCTGGCCATGGGCGCGCTGAATGTGGTGCGCCTGGCCCAGGTGGGCGCGCGCGCCGTGGGCAAGGCCAGCCATGTCTGCGAAATGATGGTGGGCTGGGCCAATGAACGCAAGCAGTTCAACACGCGCATCGGCGACTTCCAGATGGTGCAGCAGATGATCGCGGACAGCGTGATCGAGATCAACGCCGCGCGCTGGATGGTCTACCACGCCGCCTGGATGCTGGACCAGGGCCTGGACGCACGCGAGCAGATCGCCATGGTGAAGGTGCACGCCGCCGAGACGCTGGGGCGTGTGGTGGACCGGGCGGTGCAGGTGTTTGGCGGCATGGGGTTCTGCAAGGAGTTGCCGATCGAACGCTATTACCGCGATGCGCGCATTTACCGCATCTTTGACGGCACGAGCGAGATTCACCGGGGGGTGATCGCCAAGAGTACGTTGAAGAAAGGTGCTGCTTTGTTCGACGTGAACCGCTGATGGGTGATTGAACGGCAGTGCCACACCGGGGGCCGGATGAAGGGTGTGAGAGGGCTCCTCATGCTGCGGGGGTACGCAGAAATCGTCGCCCTCTCACACCCTTCATCCGGCTGGTGATCCGGGAGTTCCCACTTCACGACCTGCGGACCACTGAGTCATCGGGGTTGGGGTGAGGGCCTTTGGCCGATTTCTGGTACCCCAGCATGAGGTCAAAGGCCCTCACCCCAAGCCCGATGCAGCGCACCACCCACACCAGAACGAACACAGACAAGACGAGACGACAAATGCAAACCAAATTCATGACCGCCAACGAGGCGGCACAACTGATCAAGGACGGCGACACCGTGGGCCTGATGGGCGGTGGTGGCGGATTGATGGAAGCCACCCACATGTTCGAAGCCGTGCAGGAACGCTTCCTCACCACCCAACACCCGCGCAACCTGACGGTGATGCATGCCCTGGGCATTGGAGACAAAAAGACCAAAGGCATGAACTGCTTTGCGCACGAAGGCCTGGTCAAGCGCGTCATCGGTGGGCACTGGGTCTGGTCGCCCGCCATGCAGCAACTGGCCCTGTCCAACAAGATCGAAGCCTACATCCTGCCCGGCGGCGTCTCCAGCCAGCTCATGCGCGAGATCGGTGCCGGTCGTCCCGGCCTCATCAGCCATGTGGGCCTGGGCACCGTGTGCGACCCTCGCCACGGCGGTGGCCGCATGAACGATGCGGCCAAGGACGACTTGGCTGAAGTCATCACCATCGACCAGCGCGAATACCTGCGCTACAAGCCCTTCCCCATCCATGTGGCCATCGTGCGCGCCAGCAGCGCCGACGAAGACGGCAACATCAGCTTTGAACACGAGGCCGCCAACCTCGACGCCCAGTCGCTGGCTCTGGCTGCGCGCAACAGCGGTGGCAAGGTCATCGTGCAGGTCAAGGAGCGCCTGCCCAAGGGCGCGCTCAAGGCCCGTGAAGTGCGCATCCCCTCGGCCTGGGTGGACGCCATCGTGGTCGATCCACAGCAGTCCACCAGTTACGCCATCCCGTTTGACCCGGCTTTCAGTGGTGAGCTGACCGGCCAGGCGCGCTTGAGCAGCGAAGCGCAAGACCATGCCCGCGAAGTCGCGGCAGCGCAGGAAGCCTTCAGCGAACGCCAGGCCGTGGCACGCCGCGCCTATCAGGAACTCTTCAACACCGGAAAGGCACGCCCGGTCATCAACTACGGCGTGGGCGTGCCCGATGCCGTAGCCAAGCTGATCGCCGCACGCAACGAGCAGCACCGCATCTACCAGACCATCGAACACGGCACCTACGGCGGCACACTGATGGACGGCGTGCTCTTTGGCTACGCCCGCAACGCCACGGCCATGCTGGATGCGGCCACGCAGTTTGACTTTTACGGCGGCGGCGGTCTGGACATCGCCTTCCTGGGCTTTGGTGAATTCGATGAAGAAGGCTCGGTCAACGTCTCACGCCTGGGCGGCGTCACCGTGGGCCCCGGTGGCTTCATCGACATCGCGCAAAACGCGAAAAAAGTGGTGTTCTGCGGCACGCTCGCGGCCAAGGGGGTGAAGCTGCAGACTGGCGACGGCCAGATGCGTGTGCTGGAACAAGGCGCTGTCAAAAAGCTCGTCAAGCAGGTCGATCAAATCACCTTCTCCGGCCCACAAGGCCTGGTGCGTGGTCAGGACGTGCTCTACCTCACGGAGCGTGCAAGTTTTCGGCTCACGCCAAAAGGCATTGAAGTTTTCGAGATCGCCCCCGGCATTGACCTGCAGCGCGACGTGCTCGATCAGATGGCGTTCCAGCCGCTGGTGGCCAAGGACCTGAAGGTGATGGACAGCGTGCACTTCATGGCCTGACGGCCTCGCCCTGTCGACGTCTTCTCAACACTTTGACACCCCCGGCAGCCAGCATGCTGGCGCCTGAAAAAGGGGAGACAAGGCAATGCAAACCTTGTTTGAAGACGGCCTGTGTGATGCAAGACGCCGCAGGGACGACTGGCCACAGCTTGTGCAAAACCCTGAAAGCAGCTACATTAGCCGGGTTGCAGCAATTTTGCTTTCCCAAGCTGCAATCGAGTTCGATCCGGGCAGCGGTACCCCAAAACCGCACACCTCCACTGCGCACCACCTTCAGGTGGCCTTATTCGGTGGTCTGACTTTTTCCTAGGCAAGCTTCACTTTCGCGACCTTTTCGTGGTCGCCATTGCCCATGTTCCGTCGCATGTCGCGGCGGCATGAGTCCGGGCCAACCGTGCCCGATACACATTGTTTTATGTCATTTGCTACCACCCATCCGTTCGCTGTCGGCGAATTCCGAATCACCCCTTTGAGCCGTTCGCATGGCGAAGGCCAGCACACGGCCCTTCTGTCCATTCGCCGCGGCAAGGGGAGCCAGACACATGATCGTGTCTACACCTTCAAACCCGAGTTCAAAACCCAGGACAGTGCGCTGATGTACGCCGCCGCACAAGGCCACTACTGGCTGCTCAACCCGGCATCGTTGTCCTGAACACACCATCCAAGGAGCTCCTATGGCCAAGGAAGAACTGATCGAAATGCAGGGCAAGGTCGATGAGATGCTGCCCGATACGCGCTACCGTGTGACCCTGGAAAACGGTCACCAGTTGATTGCCTACACGGGCGGCAAGATGCGCAAACACAGGATTCGCATTCTGGCGGGCGACAACGTCACGCTGGAAATGTCGCCCTATGACCTGACCAAAGGACGCATCACCTTCCGTCACATCGAGAACCGTCAGCCACGCGCGGCGGGTGCGCCTGCATTCAAACGCAAACGCTAAGTTCCCTTAACCCCTTGTTTTTAACCTGCGCCCTACTTTCGCAGGGCGCTTTTTCTGAAAGGCTCCAAAATGAGCAACAAACTTTATGTCGGCAACCTGTCCTATTCGGTGCGCGACGACGATCTGCAACAGCAATTTTCTGCCTTCGGCCAGGTTCAGTCGGCCAAGGTGATGATGGAGCGTGACACCGGCCGATCCAAAGGCTTCGGTTTTGTCGAAATGTCCAGCAGCGAAGAAGCCGAGGCGGCCATCCGTGGCATGCACGGCCAGAACATGGGCGGTCGCGACCTGACCGTGAACATCGCCCGTCCGATGGAAGCGCGCCCTCCGCGCAGCGGCGGATTCGGTGGTGGCTACGGCAACCCCCGTCGCAACAGCTATTGATCATTCATCCCTGATCGAGCCAGGCCAGCGCAAGCTGGCTTTTTTCATGGTGAGGATGCATCGGGCTGGGCACTGCCCGTCTCTTCAGGCGATGTTGGCTTCTTGAACAACCCTTTTCGGGTGCACCGATGTCTGCAAAGCGTTCACCTTGTCCATAAACGGCGCAGGCACCACGGCCACCTTGCGGGTTTCACGGTCAACGAACACGATGCCGATCTTGCCGCGAGCCACTTCTCTTGCCGTATCCAGGCACTCCATGCGGTAGACCAGGTCGAACCCGTATTTGTTGAAGTCCTGCGGCACCATGCTCACGCGCATGGTTTCACCGTGAAAGCCCTCCGACTTGTATTGCGCAACCATATCGCCCACCACAATCGGAAAGCCTGCCACATTGCCTTCGGTATAGCCCAGGGATTTGAAAAACCGCACGCGCGCTTCGGACACCAGGGTCAGCAACTGCGCGTTGTCCAGATGCCCACCCTGATTGACGTGGCTGATGTAGATCTGGATGTCGGTGGCAAAAACAAAATTCTCGGGAAGCTGAAACTGGATGCGCGGCATGGTGAATTCTTGGAAGTGAGCTGCGATTATCCCGAGTGACCCGGCTCTGGCCCTGCATCGACCCTGACCATGGTGATGACGCCAAACGGGCATCGGCGCTCGCATTTGCGGCAACCGGTACAGCCCGGCTCGTCGTGCAGCACCGAATGTTTGCGCCAGCCATCCACCTGCAGGCTCAGTACATGCGGCGGGCAAGCGGCCACACACCAGCCACAGCCGGTGCAGCGGGGGGTGTCGATGCTGGGCAGCCACATAACCAGAGGATACAGGACCGCTATCAGGCTCTGGACCCAGGAGTCGCCAAGATGCTGGCTTGGGACTTCGTCCTCCTGTATCAAGGCAGTCATGAGTACCTCCGCCCCCGCTTTCGAGCACCTCCAGAACGGTCCGATCCTCTCCACACTGCTGCGCCTGTCGCTGCCTAACGTTTTGGCCATGGTCATGACAGTGGCTGTGGGCATTGCGGAAACCTGGTACGTTGGCCATCTGGGCACGGCCCCCCTGGCGGCGATGGCACTGGTGTTTCCGTTTGCCATGCTCAGTGGGATGCTTTCGGCGGGAGCCATGGGAGGCGGTGTGTCTTCAGCCATCAGCCGCTCCCTGGGCGCCTCGGATCTGCCACGTGCCAATCAGCTCGCACTGCATGCGCTGCTGATCGGTGGCGTGGCTGGCGTCGTGTACTCTGCACTCTTCCTGGCGTTCGGTCCCTTGCTTTATCGATTGCTGGGCGGAACAGGCACCGTGCTCGCTGAGGCCATGCGTTACTCAACCGTTTTGTTCAGTGGGGCCCTGTTGGTGTGGCTGAGCAACACACTGGCATCCATCCTGCGGGGCACGGGAAACATGCGTGTGCCCTCGCTAGGCATCTTTGCCACCGCCATCCTTCAGATCGTTTTGGGCGGTCTGCTCGGACTGGGCATGGGTCCGATTCCATCTCTGGGCATGCCGGGCATTGCGATGGGCCACATTCTTGCCACCGCCGCAGGGGTCGCCTACTTTGTCTGGTTTCTCTGGAGCGGGAAAAGTCGCCTGAGCCTGAAACTGCGGGCCCTGCGCGTGCAGCGGGCCATGCTTCATGACATCCTTCGGGTCGGGGCAGTGGCCATGATCTCGCCTCTGCAATCCGTCCTGACGGTACTGATCTTCACGGGACTGATTGCGCAACTGGGCACGGCGGCGCTGGCGGGCTATGGCATCGGTCAGCGGCTGGAGTTTTTGCTGATCCCGATTTCGTTTGGCATCGGTGTTGCCTCAGTACCCATGGTGGGCATGGCCGTGGGGGCTGGACAAGTGGCCAGGGCACGGCGTGTGGCCTGGACGGCTGCCGGTCTTTCTGGTTTCAATCTGGCCCTGATCGGGATCTGGGTCACTGTGCTGCCAGGGCAATGGGCCGGACTGTTTTCGGACCATCCTGGCGTGCTGCAGCACGCCAGAGACTACCTGACCACCGCCGGACCGGCATTCGCATTCTTCGGCATGGGCCTGACGCTCTACTTCGCGTCCCAGGGCTCTGGCAAGGTGCTGGGGCCTGTGCTGGCGGGGACCGTTCGCCTGCTGCTGGTCGCAGGTGTCGGCTGGTGGCTGGTGCAGCGCGAAGCGGATGCCCTTGCGTATTTCCGGCTGGTGTCTGCCGCGATGGTGATCTATGGCGTGGCCACAATCATTCTGGTGCGTATGACGCGCTGGCAACGGTCCTGAGAACATCCATAAAGGTATATTGATTGCCACCTCAGCAATGCCTCATTCCAAGATGTCCACTGCAGAACAGCAAGCCGCCCAATTGATCTGGCACCACTGGCAAGCCGGTACGGCTCTGGAGCATTTGCCCCAGGTATGCCGCCCCTCGACCCGGGCCGAAGGCTACGCCCGGCAGGCCTGTTTGCCCGATGCCTCAAAGCGCCAGGTGCTGGGCTGGAAAATCGCCGCCACCAGCGAAGCCGGTCAAAAGCACATCAACGTCAGCGGCCCGCTGGCCGGGCGCATCCTGTCGGGCCAGGTGCTGGCACCGGGCGCGGTGGTGCCGCCGCAAGGCAACCGCATGCGTGTGGCCGAGCCCGAGATGGCCTTTGTCATGGGCCGCGACCTGCCTGCGCGCGAAGCCGCTTACACCCAGACCGAAGTCATGGCCGCCGTCTCCAGCCTGAACCCTTCGCTTGAAATCCCGAATTCGCGCTTTGCCGTCTTCACCGACGCAGGCGAAGCGCAGCTGCTGGCCGACAACGCCTGCGCGCACCAGTTCATCCTGGGCCCCGCCGCGCCTGCCGTCTGGCGCGAGCTGGACCTCAGCTGCCACCCCGTGCACGCGCAGGTCACGCACCCGAACGGTCAAACCTGGACGCGCGATGGGAGCGGCGCCGCTGTGCTGGGCGATCCACGCACCGCCCTGACCTGGCTGGTCAATGAACTCTCTGGCCTGGGCATTGACCTGCTCGCGGGTCAGTTTGTGACCACCGGCACCTGCATGCCCCCAGTGGAACTGAGCGAGGGCGACTGCGTCCTGGCCGACTTCGGCCCGCTGGGCCTGATCAGCCTGCAATTCGGCCAGTGAGTGCCCGACGCGTCAGCGCCGCTGCGAAGCCCATGAGGGCAGCGGTGCAGATCGGTGCAGCACGTTCTCGTGCAGCCAGACGGCACTGCGGCGGGCGCGCTCGGCCACGGTATCCAGCGGCAGTTGCTGGTAGTCGTCGTTGAAGACCTCGAAGCTGTAGTCGCCGCGGTAGCCGATGCGGTCCAGCCGCATGACCAGGTCGGCCAGCTGCTCGCTGTGCACGCCTTCGCCCGGGAACACGCGGAAAGTGCGTGCCGTGGTCATGCGTTCTTCAAAGGTCGGGGTTTCCTGCCACATGAAGTCCGACAGCTGCACCAGAAAGATCTTGTCGGGATCGAGTTCTTCGATGGCGTCCAGCGAAGACTTGGCCGCAAAAATGTGGAAGGAGTCCAGACCGATGCCCAGGTTGGGACAGTCGGCACGGCAGACCACATCCCAGCTGACCGGAAACTCGTTGACGGTGCGCCCCCAGGACAGGGCTTCGTAAGCCACCTGGATGCCCAACGGCAAAGCCAGCATGGCCAGCTTCTTCAAGTCGGCCGCGATCAGGTCCAGGTCCTGCGTGGCATGGCGCGATGTGGACGAGCAGGCCAGCAGCACCCTGGAGCCGGTGGCCGCACACATCTGCAGCATGGACTTGGCGATGTCCACCTTGTAGCCATGCAGATGGCCCGACAGGCCTTCAAAATCGCGCAGCACCTGAAAGCCGGTGGGCCGCAGGCCGCTGTCCTGCACGGCGGCCACGGCCGCATCCACCCCGCCAGGGTGCGCGACGAGGTCACGTGCCATCAGCATCACCTGCGAGAAACCCGCACGCTTCATGGCCGCCAGCTTCGCTTCGAGCGAACCCGCCATGGTGATGGTGTCCATTCCGTAGCCTTCGAGCATGTTCATCTCATGCTCTCCTGTCATTTGTGGACGAGTTCAAAGGCCACCGAGCCCAGCACGCTGCGCGTGAGTGCCCCCCGGTCTTCGGGGTGCAGCTGGCTCGACTCCACAAACTCCACGCCGTGCGCCTTGAGCGCCTTGACCGCATCGCCCACATCCGACACGCCAAAACCAATGCGTTGCAGGCATTCCGGGCCTTCGTCGCCCGACTCCATCCAGGGCTCGGGCTCGATCAGCTGCCAAAGAAAAGTTCCACACGGGCTCTTCATCAGCTTGCCTTTGGGCAGGATGCCAAACCGCTCCTCGTCCGGGATCGAGACAAAGTCGAACATGTGTTCGTAGTAGGTCAGCCAGTCGGCGCTGCGACCGGCGCCGATGTACTGCACCACGCCAAAATAGCTCATGCCCGACAGCGCAGGCGGATGCGGGTCCACGGTGGGGATGGGCTTGAAGTCGATGTCGTAGATCGAGAATTCCTGCCAGCGGTCCACAAAGTAAAAGCGGCTGCGGCCCGGGCCGTGAATGGCCGGGATGTGCAGCTCCATGGCCTGCGCCTGGCTGGGCACGCCCCAGGCGCCAAGCTCCAGGCAGCGGGTGTGGGCCTTGAGGGCATCCTGCACGCGAAACGCCACGGCCGAGATCACAGGCTGACCATCGACGGTGCCGCTCACACGCGCGTCATCGGGGCTCGCATTGACCACCAGGTTCATGTCCCCCTGACGGTAGAGCGTGACCTCGCGCGAGCGGTGGCGCGCCACGGGCCGAAAGCCCATGTTTTCGAGCACCTGCCCCAGCGCCTGAGGGCGGCTAGTGGCAAATTCAATGAACTCGATACCGGCAATGCCCAGACGGTTGGGCATTTCAGGCACGTCTTCGCGGTTGACGGTGCGCAGGTTCATGGATCGTCCCCTTGGGTTCAGTAACTCAGTTGGGCCACACGGCGCAGTTCTTCGGCCGTGGTGCTGGGCAGGCCAAAGTATTCCAGATAAGCCGGAATCTGCTCGAACAGCATGTCGGTGCCCACCTGGGTGCGGCAGCCACGCGCCTGCGCAGCCGCCAGAAAGGCCGTGGTCTCGACCTTCATCACCACCTCGCCCACAAAGGTGTCGGGCGACAGGCGCGACACGTCCATCGGCAGTGGATCACCTTCGTTCATGCCCATCGGCGTGGCATTGACCACCAGATCGTGGCCCGCCGGGTCATTGGCGCCAGTCTGCACCGCGATCTGCGGGCAGTTGTCTTTGAGTCGCTGGGCCAGGGCTTCGCAACCGGCCGTGTTCACATCGAACAGGCTGATGGCAGCGATGCCAGCGCCCGCCAGCGAGGCCGCAATGGCCGAGCCGACGCCACCCGTGCCGACCACCAGCACGCGTTTGCCCAAAAGGTCAAAGCCCTTGCGCTGCACGCCTCTCACAAAGCCGGCCCCGTCAAACATGTCGCCCACCAGGCGGCCATCGGCCAGTTTCTTGACGGCATTGCAGGCCCCCGCCACACGCACCGTGGGCGTGACTTCGTCCAGCAGATCCACCACTGCCACCTTGTGCGGCATGGTGATCAGCGCACCACGGGTGTTTTCCAGCGTGAACACCGCTTTCAGAAAAGAGGCGAAGTGCTCCGGCTTGCAGCCCATGGGCACCACAACCGCATTGATCCCCGCCTCTTTGAAGTAGGGGTTGTAGATCATCGGCGACTTGAAGGTGTGGGTCGGAAAGCCGATGTGGGCGATGATTTCGGTGTTGCCGTTGATCATGGCGTGCATGAATAAATGGGAGAAATGGGCGTCACAGCTGCGCTGCAACGCCCTGGAAACAAGCTGCGGGTCAGGCCCGCAGCCGGCCCGGCATCACTTGCCAGACTTCTTGCTGGCGGCTTTTTCGATGTCTGCCTGCAGTTCCTTGACCAGGTCCTGGCCAACGGTCACGCCGTACTTGGCGGTCACCGGGCGCAGCTTGTCGCGCAGCTTGGCCAGTTCGGCATCAGAAAACTGGCTGACCTGCATGCCGTTTTTCTTCATGTTGTCCAGCGCAGAGGCCACCACGCCACGCGCCTGCTCACGCTGGTGCTTGGCCGAGGCCAGCACAGCATCGGCCACGATCTTCTTCTGATCGGCGTTCAGGCCGTCCCAGAACTTCTTGCTCATCAGCACCGACTGAGGGTTGTACTGGTGGTTGGAGATCACGACGTGCTTTTGCACTTCGTAGAACTTGTTGGCATTGATCACGGTGATCGGGTTTTCCTGACCGTCAATGGCTTTCTGCTCGAGCGCCGAATACACCTCGGGGAAAGGCAGCGGTGTGGGATTGGCGCCCAAGGCCTTGACCCAGTCCACGTTGATCGGGTTGGGGATCACACGCAGCTTGAGGCCTTCCAGGTCCTCCACCTTGGTCACAGCGCGCTTGCTGTTGGTGATCTGACGGAAGCCCAGCTCGTAATAACCCAGACCGACCAGGCCCTTGTCCTGCAGCTTGGCGTGCATCTTCTGGCCGAAGGCGCCATCGACCACGGCGTCGGCTACAGCTTCATTGGGGAACATGAAAGGGAAGTCGAAGATGGCGAATTCCTTGACCTGCGAAGCCAGAATGCCGGAGTTCATCGACACCATCTCCAGGGTGCCGCCCTGCATGGCCGACACGTTGGCCTGGTCGCTGCCCAGCGTGCCGCCGGGAAACAGGTTGACCTTGATCTTGCCGCCGGATTTGGATTCGACGATTTCCTTGAACTTTTCCATGCCCAGGACGATGGGGTGACCCTTGGGGTTCTGGGTGGCGAACTTGATGGTCTTGTCCTGCGCGATCGACACACCGGCAGCGGCCAGGGCAACAGAAGCGATCAAGGTCTTGATGAAGAAGCGTTTCATGCTTGTCTCCGAGATAAATAGGACGTACGCCAACCGAAACCGCCAACACCCGGCGTACCCGGGCGGGTGCCAGCGGATGAAATCAATAGAACCAGCGCGCTGGCACCATCACCAGCTGCGGGAAGGCCACCATGGCAAACATGATGATGAACTGCGCGACCATGAAGGGCAACACACCCTTGGTCACCTCGTCCATGCTGACGCGGCCCGCCCCCGCCACGGCATTGAGCACTGTCCCAACGGGCGGGGTGATCAGGCCGATGGCGTTGTTGATGATGAAGAGCACACCAAAATAGACCGGATCGATCCCTGCGGCCTTGACGACCGGCATCAGCACCGGCGTGAGCAGCAGGATGGTGGGTGTCATGTCCAATGCCGTACCCACCACCATGGTGATCACCATGATCGTCAGCATCAGCAAACGTGGGCTGTCGAGCAAGGGCTGCAGCAGCGCCACCAGCTCACCGGGCAGATTGGCCACCGTGATGAGCCAGGCCGAAACCATGGCCGCGGCCACCAGGAACATCACCACCGCACTGGTTTTGGCAGAGGCCACAAAGATCGGCACCAGACTCTTGAGGCTGAGTTCGCGGTACACCAGCGTGGACACCAGCAGCGCGTACACCGCGGCCACCACTGCGGCCTCGGTCGGCGTGAAGACGCCGAACTTCAGGCCAAACACCACAATCACCGGCAGCACCAGCGCCCAGGTGGCCTCCCTCAAGGCCAACAGGATTTCGCCAGTGGTCTTGCGCGGCGGCACCTGCACCACCTCGCGACGCGCCAGCCACCACCAGGTGATCCACAGCGAAACGCCCAACAGCACGCCAGGCACGATGCCCGCCATGAACAACTTGGAAATCGACACGTTGCCCGCCACGCCAAAGATCACGAAGCCAATCGAGGGGGGAATCACTGGCGCGATGATGCCTGCCGAAGCGATCAGCCCGGCAGAACGGGCTCGGTCATGGCCAGCGGCCACCATCATGGGCATGAGCAGCGAAGCCAACGCGGCCGCATCGGCCACAGCAGACCCCGACAGTGCAGCCATGATCACTGCGGCCATGATGGTCACGTAACCCAGGCCGCCTTTGATGTGGCCCACCAGCGCCATCGCGAAGTTGACGATGCGGCGCGAAAGCCCGCCTGCGTTCATCACCTCACCCGCCAGCATGAAGAATGGCACCGCCAGCAGCGGAAAGCTGTTGGCGCCTTCCATCAGGTTCTGCGCCAGGATCTGCGCATCGAACATGTCCATGTGCCACATCAACGCGATGCCACACGCCAGCAGCGAAAACGCAATGGGCACACCCAGCGCCATGGCCCCAATCAGGGACACCAGAAAAATCGTGATCGTCATGATGCTTGTCCCTTCAGGCCTTGTCGTGGGCGGTTTCTTCGGATTCCTGGATGGTGACCAGTTCGTTGTCGTCCAGATCACCCGTGAACAAGCGCAGCAACTCGGTCAGGATGATCAGGCCGCCCAGCACAGCGAACAACATGCCCGGGACATACAGCCAGCTCAGCGACACTTCCATCACGGCACTGGTGGACTCCCAGTTGATGATGGCCTGCTCGTAAGAGCCTTTGAACAGCAGCCCGCAAATCCACAGCATCAGACCGTGCGCCAGGGCAAAGCACACCTTTTTGCCCGCCGGGCCGAGTTTGCCCACCAGCATGTCGGTGCCCAGATGGCCATGCTCCTTGAGCGCCACGATGGCCCCCATGAAGATGGTCCAGACAAACAGCCAGCGCGACAGCTCCTCTGACAGCGTGATGCCCGAATTGAGCGCATAGCGCATGAATACATTGCCCGCCACGAGCACCACCATGAGCGCCAGACAGGCGGCCATGAGCCCGTTGAGAACACGGCAATAGCCATCGATGAATTTTTGAAGCACGTTCCAACTCCAGTGAAGGACAAAGCTAATGTACGAACTGGTTAGTTTTTTTAAACTACGTAGTTTCCCGAACCCGGAAAGTCTCGTGCGACCTAGCTGCTATGCCGGATCGGCATAGCCAACAAAACGCAGGATGAGCTGGACCACATGCTCGCGCGGCAAGGTCTCGGCCTTGGTGTTGCGGTCGTCGCGGTTGAAGATGGTGCCAAAGGTGTAACGGTTGGACACGTTGAACACCGTGAGCGCCGAAATCGCGGCATGGATGTCCAGCGGATCCAGCCCGGCGCGGAACAGGCCCTGCGCCACACCCCTGTCGTACACGCCCCGGATCGAATCGATGGCCTTGACGTTGAGCTGGCGGATGCCTTTGCTCTGCTGCAGGTACTGGGCCCGGTGAATGTTCTCGCTCATGACCAGCCGAATGAAGTCTTCGTTGTCGCGGTGATGGTCGTAGGTGAATTCGACCAGGCGGCGCAGCGCGGCCACAGGCGCCAGATCGTCCAGGTGCAGATCCGCCTCGATGCTGCGCATGCGGCGGTAGGCCTCTTCGAGCACCGCCAGGTACAAGCCGTCCTTGCTGCCGAAGTAGTAATAGATCATCCGCTTGCTGGTGCGGGTGGCGGCCGCAATCTCGTCGATGCGCGCTCCGGCCAGGCCCTTGTCGGCAAACTCGTGCGTGGCCACTTCCAGGATCTCGGCCATGGTGCGGGCTGGATCGTTGGTGCGGCTTTCCTTTCCCATGGTTTCGCTTTCCACAACAGCGACCCCGGAATGTACTAACTGGTTCATTCAGCCAGTATACGGACGATGAATTCCCGGTGATCCCGGGATTTTCCCGAGATGGCACCGCACCGTCCTTTGCCTGGTGACCGTGGCCGCGCGCACGGTCATCTGCGCGAAATCAGCCCATGCCTTCGGGCTTGATGTGGGCTCGGGCAATCACTTGCTTCCAACGCGCCTGTTCGGTCTTGATGAATGCCTCAAACTCGGCCGAGGTGTTGCCCACAGCCACCGCGGTTTCGTGCGCCAGTTTGTCTTTCACCAAGGTGCTGCGGGCAGCCTTGATGGATTCGGCTTCCAGCTTGGCAAGGTAGGGCTTGGGCCATTTGGACGGCGCCATCAGGCCATACCACTGGGTCATCTCGAAATCCTTGAAGCCCTGCTCTGCCACTGTGGGCACATCCGGCAATTGCGCCAGACGCTGCGAAGTGCCAGTAGCAATGCAGCGCAGCTTGCCCGCCTTGATGAAAGCCAGCAAGGCGGGCGCACCCACGGATGCTGCCTGCAGTCGCCCTGCCATCAGGTCGGTCAGCATGGGCCCCGTGCCACGGTAAGGCACATGCAGCACAAAGGTTTCGCTGACCATCTTCAGGTATTCGAAGGCCAGATGCCCCGCACTGCCATTGCCAGCGGAACCGTAATTGAGTTGTCCGGGTTTGGACTTGGCATAGGCCACAAACTCCTTGAGGTTACGCACCGGCAGGTCGGGGTGCACCACGTACAGGCTGGGCACCTTGGCCAGCAAGGTCATCGGCACAAAATCACGGTTGGCATCGTAGGGCAGCTTGGGAAAAATAAAGGGGTTGACGGCCAGGGTTCCGATGTGTCCCAGGATCAACGTGTGCTCATCCGTGCTGCCGGCGACCTCCTGCATGGCGATATTGCCTGCCGCGCCGGGTTTGTTGTCCACAAACACGTTCTGGCCGATGGTCTTGGCCAACTCCCCGGCAACGGCCCGTGCCACGATTTCGGAACTGCCTCCTGTGGCAAAAGGCACCACCAGACGCAAAGGTTTGGCTGGCCAGCTCGATTGCGCCCGTGCAGACGGCAGCGACAGTCCTGCTGCGCAGGCAAGTCCTGCAGACACAAATGCTCGGCGATCGAAGGAAGGGTTGCTCATGGCAGTGTCTCCATTTTGAATAACAGCAGGTATCGTGCCATGCCCAATCTATCAATCACCTATCAATGCCTTGTCGGCCAATGACTCGTCACGAACCCAGGAGGTCCCCAAACAGCCTCCCAAGCCTGCGGGGAGATAATCGGCCGCATGCGAATTTTGCTGGCAGAAGATGAGCATGCATTGGCCGAATGGCTGTGCAAAGCGCTGGAGCAGACGGGTTACCGAGTCGATTGGCTCGATGACGGCCGGCTGGTCGAACGTGCGCTGACAGACCACGACTACGATGGCCTGATCCTTGATCTGGGTTTGCCCGGACGCTCCGGTAAAGACATCCTGCACAGCTTGCGCGCCAGGGACTTTCGCTTGCCCGTCCTGATTCTGACCGCGCGCGACTCGCTGGCCGAGCGTGTCGACAGCCTCAACGGGGGTGCAGATGACTTCTTGCCCAAACCGTTTGCCATGGAGGAGCTGGAGGCAAGACTGAGCGCCCTGATACGAAGAGCGCGGGGTGCCGAGCACCCCCGCATGAGCCTGGGCCCGCTCACCTTCGACAGCGCCAGCCGTCTGTTCACATTGGAATCTGAAAACCTGGCCTTGTCACCCCGCGAGCACGCCTTGCTCAAGTTGCTGGTGCAACGAAGCGGCGAGCCGCTGTCGCGCCAGCAGATCTTCGACAGGTTGTTCAAGGACGAAGAGGATGTACAGTCCAGCGCGATCGATGTCCTGATGCACCGCTTGCGCAAACGTCTGGAAGGCAGTGGCCTTCACATACAGACTTACCGGGGTTTGGGCTATGCCCTGGAAATGGATTGAAAAAGCCAGCCTGCGCCTGAGACTGCTGGTGCTCCTGCTGCCCACCATGGCATTGGTCATGCTCAGCAACCTGTGGTTTGCCCACAGCGATGCCCTGAGTGCGGGCAATGCAGCCTACGACCGGTCATTGCTTGGCGCCATCAAGTCCCTGGACTTGAACACCTCCACTGCCTCAGGTGGCCTGTCGGTGGAACTGCCCTACCGCCTGTTCGAGTTTTTCCAGCTCACCGCGTCGGGCCATGTGTATTTCAGAGTCGCCACGGTAGACAATCTGGTCGAGATCGGTCACCCCGACCTGCCACCACCACCGCACCCCCTTCGCTCGGGTGAGCCCCAGTTTTATGACGCGCAGTACTTCGGCGAATCGGTACGGATTGGGGCATTCATGCGCCCGCTTGACCCGACCCAGGCCGCAGGTGAGCAACTGGTGATCCAGGTGGCGGAAAGCACCACACCCCGGGAGAAATTCACACAGGACCTGTTGCTGCGCGCAGCATGGCGTGACTTCTGGCTTTGGAGCGTCACCGGGCTTGCCGTGGTGCTGGGTCTGAGCCTGGCCCTTCGGCCGCTCACGCGCTTGGCAACTCAAATGGGTCTGCGCCAGACGCACGATCTGCGGACTCTCCCCACAAACGGGCTCCCGCAAGATCTGCGTCCTTTGGTGGATGTCGTCAACGAGCAGCTGACCCGAACCCAAAAGCTGGTGGACGAGAGACGGGCGTTCATTGACGATGCTTCGCACCAACTCCGCACCCCCCTGACTGTGCTGAAGACCCAGCTGGACTACACCCTGCGGGAAAGCGATCCCACCAGACGGCAGTCGGCCCTGCAAGCACTGTCGGACGAATTGACCCATGCCATCCGCGCCACCAACCAATTGCTGGCCCTTGGCCAGAGTGATGCCACCCAGCTTCGGGACGAACCCTTTGACCTGAGTGATCTGGTCCGCTCGGTGGCCATGGCACTTCTGCCCTTGGCACGCGCCAAAGGACAGGACCTGGGCGTGGACTTGCCGCCATCACGGCTCATCGCCCGGGGCGACAGACACCTGCTGGAGCAGGCCTTGCTGAACATCACGCACAACGCACTGGCACACAACCCGCAACAAGGCTCGGTCACCCTGCGCGCTGGCATCGACGATCAGACGCAGTGGATCTCCGTCACCGATGACGGTCCCGGCATACCCGCCGACGTTGTCAGCCGTTTGGGGCAGCGCTTCGTCAAGAGCAAGCACAGCCGTGGATCCGGCCTGGGGCTGGCCATCACCCACTCGGTCATGCAACGACACGGCGGACAAGTCAAAACCCTCGTCAACCCGGGCGATCATCTGCACACCGTCACACTCGAATGGCCTCAAGCATGAAACACCTGCTGCCTTTGTGGCTGTGCATGGCCACAGCCGCACACGCCGGTCTGGGTGCCAACACCCAATGCATCGCGCCTGCCAAAGCGGGTGGTGGATTCGACCTGACCTGTCAACTGCTCAGAGACAGTCTGCAGACCAGCGGCGCCACGCGTTCGCCCATCGGCATCAGCTACCAACCCGGCGGCATCGGCGCACTGGCCTTCAAGAACATGGTCACCCGGCAAGCGGCCGAGGCTTCGATCGCCGTAGCGTTCTCATCGGGTACGCTGCTCAACCTGGCACAGGGTCGCTTTGGCCCTTACACCGCAGCGCATGTGCACTGGCTCTACAGTCTGGGCATGGATCACGGCGTCATTGCGGTCAGACACAACGCACCGTACAACAACCTGGCCCAATTGCTAAGCGCCTTGAACGAAGCGCCCAACAAACTCATTTTTGGCGCTGGGGGTTCGATTGGCAGCCAGGACTGGTTCAAGGCCGCCCTGCTCGCAAGGGCCGCTGGCGTCAGCCACAAAACCATGCGATTCGTCGCTTTTGAAGGCGGCGGCGAGGCGCTCAGCGCCCTCGCAGACGACCACGTCCACGTCTTGGCCGGTGATGCGGCAGAAGTCGGCCAGCAGATCGACCGGGGCGCAAAGGTGAAAATCCTGGCCGTGCTGTCGGACAAACGCCTGCCAGGGCGTTGGGCTCACATCCCCACCGCCAAGGAGCAAGGCCATGACATCCGCTGGCCTATCCTGCGCGGGGTCTACCTCGGCCCTGAAGTGAGCGAAGCACAGCGTCAGGAATGGTCAGCGGCGCTGTCCAAAGCCACCTCACACCCACGCTACGACCAGCTGCTCGAGCGCGCCGGTCTGCAGAAGATGGTTCTCACAGGCCCGGCCCTTGAGCGAATGATCCAGCAGCAAACTGCGAATTACCAGCAAATGGCACGCGAATTTGGCGTGCTTCGCTAAAGCCCCAACGGCCCGTCCCGAACGGGACTGAAAAAGCTCAGACCAGCGGCACCGTCAGTTGCGCGATCACCCCCCGGGTGTCCGGACGGACGCCCCGCCACCAGGCAAAGGCTTCAGCAGCCTGCTCGGCCAGCATGCCCACACCGTCGTGCAGGCGTGTCACACCGGCCTGCTGCGCCAGCTTCAGAAAGGGCGTGAGGCCTTTGCCGTAAGCCAGTTCGTAGGCCAGCGCACCGGCGGCAAAAGCCGATTCAGGCAAGGGCGGCATCTCGGCAGTGAGGCTGGCCGAAGTGGCATTGAAAACCACATCAAAGGCCTGTCCATCCAGGCCGTCGTAACCGGTGCCACGCACAGGCGCCGAGCCGCTTTGATGCTGACGGGCCAACTCGGCCAGGGCCTGCGCCTTGGCCACGGTGCGGTTGACGATGACCAGCTCGGCCGGTTGCTCGGCCAGCATGGGCAGCAGCGCCCCACGCGTGGCACCACCGGCGCCCAGCACCAGCACCCGTTTGCCGCGCAGCGGGCAGCCCAGGTTGTGCACCACATCGCGCACCAGACCCACGCCGTCAAAGTTTTCGGCGTAGACCCGCTCGCCCTCGAACTTCATGGCATTGACGGCACCGGCCATCTGCGCGCTGGGCGCCAGATCGGTGGCGTAGGCAAAGGCATCGAGCTTGAAAGGCGCCGTCACATTCATACCCTTGCCGCCTGCGGCGCGAAACGCATCGACGCTGGCGGCAAACCCACCCAGTGGTGCCAGCAGCTTGCCGTAGTCCATGTCCTGCCCGCTCACCTGGGCAAAGGCCATGTGGATGAGCGGTGACTTGCTTTGCTCAATGGGGTTGCCGATGACGGCGTAGCGGTCGGTCATGGATCACTCTGAAAACAAATTGGGGGCCAGGTCCCCCATATGGGACAGGCACAAGGCCTGTCCAGTTGACTGGCACGCAGTTTACCGCGCCGCAACCCAGATCAGCCGCCCAGCTGCTGCTCCAGCTGGTGCAGCACCTGGTAGCAGGGCAGCACCTGGGCCAGGCTGGAGTTGGGCTCACGGCCTTCCTTGATGGCGGCAAAGAACTCGCGGTCTTGCAACTCAATACCGTTCATGCTCACGTCCACTTTGGACACATCGATCTTTTCTTCCTTGCCATTGACCAGGTCGTCGTAGCGGGCGATGTAGGTGCCGGTGTCGCCGATGTAGCGGAAGAAGGTGCCCAGAGGGCCATCGTTGTTGAAGGACAGCGAGAGCGTGCAGATGGCGCCGTTGGCCGCCTTGAGCTGGATGCTCATGTCCATGGCGATGCCCAGCGTCGGGTGGATCGGGCCTTGAATGGCGTTGGCTTTGACGATGGGGCTGCCGGCCTGGTAGGCGAACAGGTCCACGGTGTGGGCAGCGTGGTGCCACAGCAGGTGATCGGTCCAGCTGCGGGGCTGGCCCAGCGCGTTCATGTTGGTGCGGCGAAAGAAATAGGTCTGCACATCCATCTGCTGGATGTTGAATTCACCGGCGGTGATTTTCTTGTGCACCCACTGGTGGCTGGGGTTGAAGCGGCGCGTGTGACCACACATGGCCACCAGGCCGGTCTGCTTTTGCAGGGCCAGCACTTCTTCGCCTTCTTTGAGCACATCGCACAGCGGGATCTCGACCTGCACGTGCTTGCCCGCTTCCAGACAAGCCTTGGTCTGAGCCGCGTGCATCTGCGTGGGCGTGCACAGGATCACGGCATCCACTTCCTTGATGGCCAGACTGTCGGCCAGATCGGTGGTCACATGCTTGATGCCGTATTTGTCGGCCACCTCTTGTGTCTTGGCCAGATCGCGGCTGATCAGGGAGACGACTTCCACGCCGTCGATGTTCTTGATACCGTCCAGGTGTTTGATGCCGAAGGCGCCGGCACCGGCGAGTGCGACTTTGATGGTCATGGTTGTTTTCCTTGTCTGTGTTTTTGTAGGAGGCCGCCCCTGCGGCCGAATCCCGCAGCTGTGGGTTTGAACTTTCGGCCGCAGGGGCGGCCTCCTACAAAGGATGGTGGGGTTAAGTGTTCTCGAGAATGGCGTGGCCTACGGCCGTGTTGCTGGCAGGCACATGGTAGAAGCGGTGCGCCAGCTTGGGCGCCTTGCCGGTCACCTGGCCGTTGTTCACGTCGCTCATCGCGCCACGGGCGATCAGCCACATGACGAGTTCAATGCCTTCGCTGCCCGCTTCGCGCACGTAGTCGATGTGCGGCACCTGGGCACAGGCCACGGGGTCGTTGATCAGTTTGTCCAGCCAGGCGTTGTCCCACTCGCGGTTGATCAGGCCCGCGCGGGCGCCCTGCAGCTGGTGGCTCATGCCGCCCGTGCCCCAGATGTGCACGTTGAGGTCTTCGTCGTAGCTCTCCACAGCTTTGCGAATGGCCTGGCCGAGGTTGAAGCAGCGCTGGCCACTGGGCACGGGGTACTGCACCACGTTCACGGCAAACGGGATCACCGGGCAAGGCCAGGCGTCTTTCGCCGGGTCCAGCTCGCCGCACATCAGGCTCAATGGCACCGTCAGGCCGTGGTCCACGTCCATCTTGTTGACGATGGTGAGGTCAAAGTCCTGCTGGATCACGCTCTGCGCAATGTGCGAAGCCAGTTCCGGATGGCCCTTGACCACTGGCACGGGGCGCGGGCCCCAGCCTTCGTCGGCAGGCTTGTACTCGGCTGCCGTGCCGATGGCGAACGTCGGGATCATGTCCAGGCTGAAGGCCGTGGCGTGGTCGTTGTAGACCAGAAAGATGACGTCGGGTTTGTTGTCCTTCATCCATTGCTTGGAGAAGTCGTAGCCCGCGAACAGCGGCTTCCAGTAGTCTTCATGGGTTTTGCCCAGATCCATGGCCGCGCCGATGGCGGGCACGTGGCTGGTGTAAACGGAGGCAGTGATTTTGGCCATGTGTTTTCTCTCAAAACAATCGGGATCTGACCCCAATTAAGGTTTCTTGCCCGCTGCGCCCTGGGGCTGGTTGTGGGCTTGCGCATCGCCGTTTTCGCCAATGTAGCGGTTGCCTTCTGCGCTGCGACCGCCCTTCATCATCATGGCGCGGTATTCCTCTTCGGTCATGCCGGTCATGGAGCCCGCCATCTGCTGGAAGCTCTTGCCGTCGGTGGCGCCGATCTTGGCCAGAAAGTAGATGTTGCCGCCGGTGCGCATGCACCAGTTGAGGTCGCGCGCCAGCACGGCCTGCTTCTGCTCTTCGGTCATCGGCCACTCGTCCAGGTAGGCGCGTTCATTGGCCTTGAACTTCTCGCGGTTCTCGGCCTTCATGAGCGACATGCAGAACTGGTTGAGCCAGTAGCCTTTGCGCGATTGCTCGGCATCAAAAATGATGGTGCCGGGCACGTCCTTGTAGGGTTTATCCAATGCCATTGTGAAACTCTCCTTTGAGATGGGTCATTGCAGGAGGCCGCCCTTGCGGCCGAATCGATCGCGAGCAGGGGCTCGCTCCCACAACGGCCAGAGTCAAGCCATTTCTTCCGGCCAGTACAGCCGCATCGGGTTGTCCACCAGCAGCTTCTTTTGCAGCTCGGCCGTGGGCGCGATGTGCGGGATGAAGTCCACCAGCAGGCCGTCGTCGGGCATGTGGTCCTTGAGGTTGGGGTGCGGCCAGTCGGTGCCCCAGAGCACGCGATCCGGAAACTCCTCGACCACGCGACGTGCAAAGGGAACCACATCCTGGTAAGCCGCCTGTTCGCCGTTCAGGGCCTTGGGGCCGGTCACACTCAGGCGTTCGGGGCAGGACACCTTGCTCCACACGTTCTTGTGCTCACGCATGAATTTGAGGAACAGCTGGAACTCGGGGCCGTCGATGGGCTTGCTCACATCCGGGCGGCCCATGTGGTCCACTACCACGGTGGTGGGCAGCGCGGTAAAAAAGTCCCACAGCTCGGGCAGGTCCACGGCTTCAAAGTAAATCACCACATGCCAGCCCCACTTGGCGATGCGGCCTGCAATCTCCATCAGCTCGTCCTTGGGCGTGAAGTCCACCAGGCGCTTGACGAAGTTGAAGCGCACGCCGCGCACACCCGCGTCGTGCATGGCCTGGATTTCTTCATCGGTCACGCTGCGGCGCACGGTAGCCACACCACGCGCCTTGCCGCCACTGCTCACGCAGGCATCCACCATGGCCCGGTTGTCGGCGCCGTGGCAAGTGGCCTGCACGATCACGTTGCGTGCAAAGCCCAGGTGGTCGCGCAGCGCAAACAATTGCAGCTTGCTCGCGTCACACGGGGTGTACTTGCGCTCAGGCGCGTACGGAAACTCCGCGCCCGGGCCGAACACATGGCAGTGCGCGTCCACCGCGCCCGCAGGCAGTTGGAACCGGGGCTTGCTCGGATCGGTGTACCAGTCCATCCAGCCAGCGGTTTTGGTGAAGTCACCCGTCGTTGGTTTGCTCATCTCTTGCTCCATCTTGAACGGCCGAGAGGCTGTGGGGTACTTGCCGGGGCTCATCAGCCCTTCGGTCAGCAAATCGCCCCAACAAGCACCCCACAGCCTCTCGGCCTTGTGGTTGATCGAGGGGTTCAGTCGATGTACTTCAGACCTGCAGCGGCCAGCGGCTCGCGCATCTTGTACATGTCCAGACCCAGCACGCCAGCAGCCAGCTGGTCGCGCTTGGCGCCTTCGTTGGCTTCGCGCTTGAGCGCGGTTTCCAGCGTCTGGGCAGCCATGGCCTTGGGGACACACACCACGCCATCGTCGTCGGCCACGATCACGTCACCGGGGGTCACCCAGGCACCTGCGCAGACGATCGGGATGTTGACCGAGCCGGGGGTCGCCTTGATGGTGCCCTTGGACGACACGTAGCGGCTCCACACCGGGAACTTCATCTCGCGCAGGGTCTTGGTGTCGCGCACACCGGCTTCGATGATCAGGGCGCGGGCACCGCGCGACATGAAGCTGGTGGCCAGCAGGTCACCAAAGTAGCCGTCGCTGCATTCGGCCGTCACGGTGGCCACCACGATGTCGCCGGGCTGCACCTGTTCGGCGGCCACGTGCATCATCCAGTTGTCGCCAGGCTGCAACAGCACCGTGACGGCTGTTCCGGACACATTCACGTCCTGCTGGATGGGGCGCATGTAGGGCTTCATCAGGCCCACGCGGCCCATGGCCTCGTGCACCGTGGCGCTGCCCAGGGCAGCGAGCTTGTCGGTCACCTCGCGGTCAGCGCGGGTGATGTTGCGGTAAACAACGCCGAGTTCGTACATGGTTTTCTCCTGTGTGTGGTGTGTAGGAGCGCACCCCTGTGCGCGAAGCTTTCATTCGGTCGCAGGGGCGGCCTCCTACAGGAAATTTTTCAGAGGCCTTTGGCCTTGAGCGCCGCGTCCATGCGCGAGAACACTCGGCGGGCGTTGCCTTCGAACACCTTGTAGCGCTGCTCGTCGCTCAGGTTCGGCGTGGCCAGCACATAGCGCTTGGTGTCGTCGTAGTAGTTGCCGGTCTCGGGGTCGATGCCGCGCACGGCGCCGATCATCTCGGAGGCGAAAAGGATGTTGTCCACCGGAATGACTTTGGTGAGCAGGTCGATGCCGGGCTGGTGGTAGACGCAGGTGTCAAAGAACACGTTGTTCAGCAAGTGGTCCTTGAGCAGAGGCTTTTTCAGCTCCTGCGCCAGGCCACGGTAACGGCCCCAGTGGTAAGGCGCTGCGCCACCACCGTGCGGAATGATGAACTTCAGCGTCGGGAAGTCCTTGAACAGGTCGCCCTGGATCAGCTGCATGACGGCTGTGGTGTCGGCGTTGATGTAGTGCGCGCCCGTGGTGTGAAAGCACGCATTGCAGCTGGTGGACACGTGGATCATCGCAGGGATGTCGTGCTCGACCATCTTCTCGTAGATGGGGTACCAGTGGCGGTCGGTCAAAGGGGGGCTGGTCCAGTGGCCGCCCGACGGATCGGGGTTGAGATTGATGCCGACCATGCCGTATTCCTTGACGCACTTGTCGATCTCGGCCACGCAGGTCTTGGGGTCCACGCCAGGCGACTGCGGCAGCATGGCCGCACCGATGAAGTTGTCGGAGAACAGCTGGCTGACGCGGTAGCACAGCTCGTTGCAAATGGCCGCCCAGGTGGACGACACATTGAAGTCGCCAATGTGGTGGGCCATGAAGCTGGCGCGGGGGCTGAACACGGTCAGGTCGGAGCCACGCTCCTTCATCTTGGCGAGCTGGTTGGTCTCGATGGTCTCGCGCAGTTCGTCGTCGCTGATCTTCAGATCAGCCACTTTGGGCATCAGCGCCGGGTCCTTGATGCCGGCGATCTGTTTGTTGCGCCAGTCTTCGAGCGACTTGGGCGCCGTGGTGTAGTGACCGTGGATGTCGATGATCAGAGGCTTGGCCTGGCTCATGGTGTTCCTTGTGCAGGTGGTTTTGTCTTTGTTCGATTGTGCTGCGCCCCAAGCAGCCCACCAAGGGGGCGTGACAACTACCAGATAGAACAAAAATGCATAGCAAGATGCCTGATATGACAAAATCCAGCCATTGGAGCCGCATTCATGGACCTCAAACAGCTGGAATACTTTGTGCGCGTGGCCGAGCTGGGCAGCTTTACCCGGGCCGCCCAGGTGCTGGGCGTGGCCCAGCCGGCGCTGAGCCGACAGGTGCGGCTGCTCGAAGTCGAGCTGCGCCAGAACCTGCTGGCTCGGAACGGACGCGGCGCCACCCCGACCGAGGCCGGACAGGTGCTGCTCGAACACGGGCGCGGCATCCTGCATCAGGTTGAGCGTGCCCGCGAGGAACTGGGACGTGTGCGCTCGGGCCTGTCCGGCCGTGTGGCGTTGGGCCTGCCGCCCAGCGTGGCGCGGGTGCTGACTGTGCCGCTCACGCGTGCCTTTCGCCAGCGCCTGCCCGAGGCACAGCTGTCCATCAGCGAGGGCCTGTCCACCGCCATGCAGGAAAACCTGATGAGCGGCCGCCTGGACATCGCGGTGCTCTACAACCCCAGCCCGATGCCGGGCATAGAACTCCGCGCCCTGGTGGAAGAAGAGCTGCTGCTGGTGCAACCGCGCCCGCCCGGTCTGCAGGAAGACCCGCCGCCACCGCCGGTCACGCTGCGCGAAGTCGCCGCCCTGCCCCTGGTCATCCCCAGCCGCCCGAACGCGCTGCGCATGCATGTCGAATCCGAAATGGCCGACATTGGCTGCCGCCCGAACATCGCGCTGGAAATCGATGGCGTGAGTGCGATTCTGGATCTGGTGGCCGATGGCGCGGGCGTGGCCATCCTGCCGCGCAATGCGGTGATGCGCTCGGTGCGCCCCTCGGCCTATGCCGTGCGACCCGTGTGCGAACCAGGTCTGCGCATTGGCCTGGCCACGGCCATCAGTGCCATGCGCCCCAGCACCCTGACGCAGCAGGCCACGCTGGAACTGCTGCACCAGACCGGGCAGGAGTGGCTGGCCGCCACAGCGTGAGGTTCAGATCGGGTAATGCCGCAAGACCCAGAGCAAACTGCTGAGGGTGAAGAAAGACAGCACCGTGGTCACCAGCAGCGCCGCGGCGCTGATGGCCCCATGGCCGAAACGCTGGGCCAGGATGGTGTAGATGCCCATCATCGGCATCGCGCAGGTCAGCAAGGCGGCTGTGCGCAGGGCCGGATCGCTCACGGGGATCAGCCACAGCAACACCACCACCATGATGGTCGGGTGCACGATGAGTTTGCCGAAAGCGATTTGTGCCAGCGTGCCCCTGAGGCCCTCGGGCTTGAGACCGACCAGCGATCCACCAATGACAAACAGCGACAAGGCACCGCTCGCGGCCGAAAACAGGTTGATCGTGCGCGAGACAGGCTCGGGCACATGCAAGCCCAGCAGGGACACCAGAAAGCCACTCGCAATGCCCCAGATCATGGGGTTGCCCAGCAGGCCCTTGAGGGTCAGCACAAAGGCCTGACGCCATTGGCCGGGCGCCCCTTCACTGCCCGCCAACGCCAGCAGCAGCGGAATGATCAGCAAATTTTCAACCACCATATTGAGTGCCAGAGAGACACCGGCCACGGTACCGCCAAGTGTCAGCATCATGACCGGGTAGCCCACAAAGCCGCTGTTGGAGCAGGCCATGCCCATGGTCAGCACGCTGCTGAGCGCCAGCGGTTTGCCTTGTACGCGGCGCGACCAAAACAGCCCACCCGCCACAACGAGCAGTGTGCCCAGGGCATAAGCCGCCAGGTATTGCCAGTTGAGGATTTCAGCCACGCTGCGCCGCGAAAGCGCATTGAACAGCAGCGCGGGCAAGGCCAGCTGGATGGTGAACTTGCCATACACCTGCATGTCGGCCCGGCTGAACAGGCCGCGCTGGGTCACGAAGTAGCCCAGCGCAATGGCCAGGTAAATGGGGCCGGTGATGCCCAGAATCTCGATGGCGGTATCCATGCACCGATTGTCGGTCAAGGCAGCATGCTGCCCGCGACCTGCGCGTTCTGACAGTTATCGCAAAGCGCGATATCGGATGGCGATCACAGGTCCAGCACCAGACGGGGCGACTTGCTGCGCGAGATGCAAACCATGATGCAGTCGCCTTTTTCCTGCTCCTCTGGGGTGAGGTACATGTCCCAGTGGTCGGGCTCGCCCTCTTTCACCTTGGTCAGGCAGGTGCCGCAAATGCCCTCGCTGCACGAAAAAGGCACATCCACCCCCGCGTCCTGCAGCACCTTGAGGATGCTCTGATCGGGCTGAACGGTCAGCGTGATGTTGCGTTGGGCCAGATGGACTTCAAAGGTACCGTCGCTCATGCTTTTTCTCCTTGTTCCTGTTGCAGCAGACGCTCGATCACACGGCGCGACTGCACGCCACCCGCATCAATGTTGAGCATGAGCAGCTTGCGCTCGGGGTGGCGCAGGATGTTTTCCTGCTGCAACTGCAGCATCTCCATGTCTTCGCCAAAGATCTTGCCCTGGCCCTGGCGGATGCTGTCGGTCAGCGCGGCATCGCCTGCCTTGAAATTGCGGGCCATGCCCCAGTGGTACCAGTGCGAGGTCTCGGTCTCGGGCGTGATGAAGTCCACCACCACGCTGTAGGATTTCACTTCAGCCGGGGCGTTGAAACCGCCGTTGCCAGCGAGGGCCACGCCCACGTCGATCATGATGTGACTCGGGGGCGAGAAGCGGCAGATCTGCCAGCGGTCCACCTTGGCCTGCGGGTCCAGGCCATTGGCGCTCATGGCCATCTGCCAGAACGGGGGCGCCTGGATGCCGTCCATGAAACGCTGGGTGATCACCTTGTCGCCATCGACCTTGGTTTCGCAGGACGTCTCGTCAATCTCGGGCTGGCCAATGCTGGTCGAGTGCACATAGGTCTCGTGCGTCAGGTCCATCAGGTTGTCGATCATCAGGCGGTAGTCGGCCTTGACGTGGTACAGCCCGCCGCCATACGCCCAGGCTGGGTTGTCAAAGAACTCGAACACCGGCATCTGGGCCACATCGGCCTGGGTCTGGTCACCGGGCCAGACCCAGACAAAACCATAGCGCTCGACCACGGCAAAAGCCTTCACGGCCGGAAAGCCGCGCACGCGCTGGCCGGGCATGTGCACGGTCTTGCCGTCAGCACCCATCTCCAGCCCGTGGTAGCCGCAACGCAAGCCGTTCTTGCAGGCCTTGCCCAGCGACATCGGCGCGCCACGGTGCGGACAGAAGTCTTCAACGGCAGCCACCTTGCCGTCGATGCCTTTGAAGATGGCCATCTTCTCGTTGCAGATGGTGCGGCCCAACGGCTTGTCGCCCAGGGCTTCGAGTTCGGCCAGGGAGCAGGCCACGTACCAAGTATTCTTGATGAACATACAGGTTTTCCTTTCAGTGGCGGGACACGCCCAACAGGCGGTCCAGCAGTTCCGGTTGTTGTCTCAGGGTGTCGGCGTCGCTGGTGTGCACCACGGTGCCGTGGTCCAGCACCACCGCCTGGTGGCTGATGGCCAGAATCGCCTGCGGGTGCTGCTCGACGATGATGGCCGACAGCCCTTCTTCGCGGGTGATGCGAGCAATCGCGCGCAGCAGTTCCTCGACGATGATGGGTGCCAGACCTTCAAGCGGCTCGTCCAGCAAGAGCAGCTTGGGGTTGAGCACCAGGGCACGTGCCACGGCCAGCATCTGTTGCTCACCGCCAGAGAGCTGCGTGCCCAGATTGCCCTTGCGTTCGGCCAGGCGCGGAAACAACTCGTACGCCCGAGCAGGCGTCCAGGCCCCTGGCCGCGCCACGGCCGTCAGGTTCTCGTGCACCGAGAGCGATTTGAAAATATTGCGTTCCTGCGGCACCCAACCAATGCCCACAGCAGCGCGAGCATGCGAGGGCAGCTTGTCCAAGGCCACGCCACCCAGCGTGATGCGTCCGCCGTGCTGACGCGTGGCGCCTGCCAGTGTGTCCATGAAAGTGGTCTTGCCCACACCGTTCCGGCCCAAAAGCGCCAGCGTCTGGCCTTCTGCCAGCGACAGGCTCACATCGTGCAGCACCACGGCATCGCCATAGCCTGCGCTCAGTTGTTCGACATGCAGGAGTTCAGCCACGGCACATGCCCTCACAGCTTTGCAGGAGGCCGCCCCTGCGGCCGAAAAACGTGTGTTGAACTCGCGCGCGGGGGCGCGCTCCCACAACATTGATTTCAAACATGGCGCACCTCTTCGCCATGGCCCAGGTACACCGCTTTCACTTGCGGGTCGTTGGCAATGGCTTGCGGCGTGCCCTCGGTCAGCACCGCGCCGTTGACGAGCACAGTGATGCGGTCGGCAAATTCAAACACCAGGTCCATGTCGTGCTCGATCAGCAAGACGGACACATCGGCTGGCAAAGCGGCCACGGTCTGCAGCAATTCCTCGCGCTCACCCGCAGGCACGCCCGCCACCGGCTCGTCGAGCAGCAGCACCTTGGGCTCGCAGGCCAGCGCAATTGCCATCTCCAGCAAGCGGCGCTTGCCATAGGGCAATGCCGCCGTGTTCTGGTGCATGACCTCGGTCAGGCGAAACAAGGCCAGCAGTTCTTCGCATCGTGCCACCACGGAAGCGTCCTGCCCCAGGCGCTGCCACCAGCGTGCGCCCTGTCCGCGCTGTTGCGACACCACCATGGCCAGGGTCTGCAGCGGCGTCATGCTGGCAAACAGCTGGTTGATCTGGAAGGTACGCACCAGCCCGCGGGCCACACGTTGGTGGCTGGGCAGCTGGCTGATGTCCTGACCGAGCAGCTCGATGCGACCTTCGGTGGGCGCGAGCACACCGGTGAGCAGGTTGATCAGCGTCGTCTTGCCCGCGCCGTTGGGCCCGATCAGGGCATGGCGTGCACCGAGCTTGAGCGACAGGTTGACATGGTCGGTGGCCGTGATACCCCCGAATTTCTTGACCAGGCCATGGGCCTGCAACACGGTGGTGCTCATACAGCACCTCCTTTGAACCAGCGTGCAGGACTCAGGCGCTCGCGCCCCACCAACATCAGCACCACGAGGAACAAGCCCATCCAGAACGTCCAATACTGCGGCGTGATGCTCGAAATCACATCGTGCATCAGCTTGAACACCACGGCCCCCAGCACGCCGCCATAGAGCCAGCCCACGCCACCGATGACCAGCATCAGCACGGCGTCGGCCGAACGCTCCAGCGCAAACACATCCAGCGAGGCAAAGCCCGTGGTCTGCGCCAGCAGGGCACCTGCCGCACCGGCCACCCCTGCGGCCAGCGTGTAGACCACGGCCAGGCGCGAAGGCACCGAGATGCCAATCGCAGCAGCGCGCAACGGGTTGTCGCGAACCGCCATCAGCGTCGCGCCCCAGGGCGACTGCACCCAACGGCGTGCCAGCGCAAACAGCAGCAGCAAGACCGTGAGCGAATACCAAGCAGCCGTCTGGCCGTACAGGTCAAATTCAAAACGACCTAACAGTGGCCCCATCATCACGCCCTGCAGGCCGTCCGACCCACCGGTCAGCCAGTCCAGCTTGTTGGCCAGCTCCAGCAGCAGCAAGGCCACACCCAGGGTCACCATCAAACGCGTGAGATCCGAGCCACGCAAGATGGTGACCGAGCAAACCGCGCCCAGCACGGTGGCCGCCGCTATACCCACCACCAGCCCCAGCAAGGGGTCCGGGTGAATGAACTTGGCAAACAGCGCCGCGCAGTAAGCGCCAAAACCCAGAAAGGCCGCATGGCCCAGCGTCACGATGCCGGTGTAGCCCAGCACCAGATCGAGCGACACGGCAAACAGCGCCACGATGGCGATCTCGTTGACGATGAGGGCATGGCCGGGCAGCAACGCAGGCAATGCAAACACGGCAAGCCACAGCAGCGGCTCGTACCAGCGCCAGCGGCCTTGCGAAAGGATGTGTAATCGCGCGTCCATCATTGGCCTCCCTTGCGCACAAACAGGCCCTGGGGCCGCCAGATCAGGATGGCGATCATCAGCGCATAGACGATGAAAGCGCCCAGCTTGGGTACGTAATACTTGCCCGCCACGTCGGCCACGCCCAGCAAGAGCGCTGCCAGCAGCGGCCCGGTGATGGACGAGGTGCCGCCCACGGCCACCACGATCAAAAAGTACACCATGAACTTGAGCGGAAAGGTGGGGTCCAGACCCAGCACTTCGGCACCGAGTGCGCCACCCAAACCGGCCAGGCCCGAGCCCACCGCAAAGGTCAGTGCAAACACCTGGTTGACCGGGATGCCCAGCCCTGCGGCCACGCGGCTGTCGTCTACGCTGGCGCGCAGTCGGCTGCCAAAGCGGGTTCGCGTGAGCACGTATTGCAGCGCCACCGTCAGCACCGCGCACACTGCAATGATGAACAGGCGGTAATGGCCCATGCCCAAGGCGCCGTCCAGCAGCTCGGTGCGTCCACGCAGCCACTCGGGCAGCTGCATGATCTGCTGCTGCGAGCCCATGAAGTAATCGACCGCCGCCACCGCCATGAAGGCCAGGCCAATCGAAAACAGCACCTGGTCCAGGTGAGGCTTGCGGTACATGGGGCGGTAGAGCGTGCGCTCCAGCACCGCACCCAGCACCGCCGCACCGGCAAAGGCCAACGGCAGGCACAACAAGAAGGGCATATCCAGGCGCTGCATCAGCACCACGGTGATGTAGCCCCCCACCATGGCAAAGGCGCCGTGGGCGAGGTTGATGAAGTTCATCAGGCCCATGGTCACCGACAGGCCCACCGCCAGAATGAAGAGCAGCATGCCGTAGGCGATGCCGTCAAAAAGCAAAGTCAGCATGAACGCTCCAAAGCCAGCCAATCGCGCATGGCCTGGGCCACCGCTTCGGGCTGTTCCTGCATGGCCATGTGGCCGCAGTCGGGAATCGACACGATGCCCGGACGTGCGGGCATACAGTCAGCGATGGCCTGGTGCTGCGCCGGTGGCGACCAGGCATCGAGCTCGCCACACAACACCAAAGTGGGCACCCGGATTTTCTGCAGCACAGGCGTGGCGTCGGGCCGCTGGATCAAGGCGCGCAACTGGCGCTCGAAAATGTCTGCACTCTTTCGCTCGAACATCTCGAGGATCGACCCAATCAAGGCCTGATCGCCCAAACGGCGCGGCGCCACCATGCCTTTGACCCATTCGCTGGCCATGGCGCGCACGCCCTGCTCGCGGGCGATCGCCAGCAAGGCCATGCGCTTTCGCACTTCCTCGTCACCAGCGGCACCTGCCGGTTTGGGCAGGTGGCCGGTGTCAAACAGGCCCAGGTGCGTCACCCGCTCGGGCGCGATGCGCATGACTTCAAGCGCCACACGCCCGCCCATCGAATGCCCCGCCAGCGCAAAACGCTCGGGGGCATGGGCCAGCAGTTGCTCGGCCATCAGCGTGAGGCTGTCGGCCGTGCCGTGGTCCACGACACGGCAATCGAAGCCGGGCAATATCGCGGGGACAGGCCCCCACGATGTGGCGTCACACATCAGGCCGGGGGCCAGCAACAGAACGGGCTTGCGGGCCGTCATCACTTGGCCTTGCCCGGGTCTTTCACGTCCTTGATGGTCGCAAACTCCTGGTTCCAGAGCTGGCCATTGACCTTCTCCACCTTGCGGATGTAAATGTTGTGCACCACGTCACGCGTTTGCGCGTCGATGAACATCGGGCCGCGCGGGCTCTCGAAAATCTGGCCCTTCATCGCATCCAGCAGGGCTTGGCCGCCTGCACCCTTGGTGGCCTTGGCGGCTTCGTAAATCACGCGCATGCCGTCATAACCGCCCACGGCCATGAAGTTCGGGCGCAGGCCATTGTTGGCTTTGCCAAAGGCTTCAACAAATTTCTTGTTGAGCGGCGAGTTGTGCGAGGCCGAGTAGTGGTGCGAAGTCACCACCCCATTGGCCACGTCGCCCATGCCGTTGAGGATATCGTCGTCGGTGATGTCGCCCGTGCCGATCAGCTTGATGCCGGCCTTGTCCAGACCGCGCTCGGCAAACTGCTTCATCAGCGGTGCGCCAATACCCGAGGGTACGAACACGTACACGGCGTCGGGCTTGAGGTCACGCACTTTCTGCAGGAAGGGCGCGAAGTCCGGGTTGCGCATGGGCACGCGCAAGGTGTCGAGCACCTGACCGCCGTTGAAAGTCAGGCGGTCCTTGAAGTATTTTTCGGCATCGATGCCCGGGCCGTAGTCCGACACCAGAGTCACCACTTTCCTGATGCCGTTGTTGGGCGCCCAGTCGGCGATCGCCACGGCCGCCTGCGGCAGCGTGAAGCTGGTGCGCACGATGAAGGGCGAGGCTTCGGTGATGCTGGACGTGGCCGCGGCCATGACCACCAGCGGCGTCTTGGACTGGGTGGCGATTGGTGCGGTGGCCAGGGCCAGCGGCGTGAGGCCAAAACCGGCCAGTACGCTGACCTTGTCGTTCACCACCAGTTCCTGCGCGATGCGCTTGGTCACGTCGGGGGCGCTGGTGTCGTCCTTGACAATCAGCTCGACCTGCTTGCCCGCCACGGTGTTGCCGTTTTGCGCCATGTAAAGGCGTGCAGCGGCTTCAATTTGCTTGCCGGTGGAGGCAAACGGACCCGTCATCGGAAGGATCAGGCCGATCTTGAACTTGTCCTGGGCCATGGCGCTGCCTGCGCTCAGGGCCAGGGTGGCGCAGGCCACGGCGGTGAGGAATTGACGTTTTTGCATGGAGGTCTCCTGGGTTGTAAACCGTTGTGAAATCAGTTGGGCCGGATCAGCTGCACACCCGGCATGTCAAAGCCGCCGGGCTCGCGCAGCGCCAGCTGCATGTTGTGGCGAGCGATGCGCGAATGCTCACGCATGAGCGCTTCAGCGCGGCCAGCCTCGCGGCGCTCGATCGCGTCCAGCACCTGGCGGTGCTGGTGCTGTGCCACCACGAGCATGTCGCGTGCCGGTGCGTTGTTGACGTGCACCCCGACAAAGCCTGAAGGCGAAGCAAACGGCAGACTGCCCGCGCGCTCGATCTCGCGTGCCAGCACGCCACTGCCCGCCATGTCGGCCAGCAGGCGGTGGAATTGAGCGTTGAGCCGCACGTAATCGGAAAACATCTCGTCGCTGAGCGAAGGGTCCAGCAAGACCTGGTCGATCTGGTCCAGGCAGGCCCGCGCCTGGGCCAATGCACGAGGTGGCACACCGCGCTCGGCCGCCAGTCGCGCGGCCAGCCCTTCGAGCGTGCCACGCAGCTCGATCGCGTCAGCCACTTCGCGCTCAGAAAAAGTGCGCACCGCATACCCCCCCGAAGGCAGGGCTTCGAGCAGGCCTTCCTGCTCCAGGCGCATGAGTGCAGTGCGAATGGGGGTGCGAGAAACACCGAGCAGATCGACCAGTGCGAGCTCTGCGATGCGGGCACCCGCGGCCAGTTCGCCCGTGAGGATGAGTTCGCGCAGGCGCTGCTGCGCCTTGACGGCCTGAGACCCGCCCTCGTCGGACGACTCACGCGGCTCTCGGGTGCGAATGGACTGGGCGCTCATGGCTTGTTTGGTGTCTCCAAAGCTCGATGTATACCAAAAATGGTTTTTACAGGGTATTTTGCCTTTTTTTTGAGCAACTTCATATTTTTCTGTATGCAGCAAATTCTAGACAGCCACCATCCGTACGCCAGTCCAGCGCAAAAGACCTCTGGTTTTCATGGGGTCTTTAACAGCGCTGACCCGTACACTCGTTCCATGCGCCTCTCCTTGCAATTCCTGGACTTTGATTTGAGTGAAGACACCGATGGCCTGCGCAGCTGGAGTGCACTGGCTTCACCTGCGCCCGCCCACAGCCCTGCCCTGCTTGCCGAGGTGCAAGCCCTGCTGGCTCAGTTGACACAGCAGCTGGGCGCACCCGGCCCTGTGGACGATGGCCACGCATGGGACATGGCACTGGACACGGAGGTGACACATGAGCGCACCACCGTGAGCCTGCACCTCACCGGCGGCGATGCACTCGACGAATGCCTGAGTCCATGGATCAACCCTTGAACACCACGTTACCCGCCGCCCCTGTGGGCTTTGGCCAGGCCCTGAAGTTCTGGCTCTGGCTTGGCTGCGTGAGTTTTGGCGGGCCCGCAGGCCAGATCGCGCTGATGCATGAAGAGCTGGTGGTGCGCCGCCGCTGGATTTCAGAGCAGCGTTACCTGCACGCCCTGCACTACTGCATGCTGCTGCCCGGCCCCGAGGCGCAGCAGCTGGCCACGTACATCGGCTGGCTGATGCACCGCACGCGCGGCGGCATCGCGGCGGGTGCCCTGTTCGTGCTGCCTTCGCTGGTGCTGCTGATCGCGCTGTCGTGGGCCTATGTGGTGTGGGGCCAGCACCCCTGGGGGCAGGCCTTGCTCTGGGGGCTCAAGCCGGCCGTTACTGCGCTGGTCCTGCAGGCTGTGCACCGCATGGCCAAACGCACGCTCAAGGCGCCCTGGCTGTGGACACTGGCCGCGGTGTCACTGCCGGCCACACTGGCGGGCGTGGACTTTGTCTGGCTGGTGGCAGGCGCAGCGCTGACGGGCTGGTGGATGGCGCGACGGCATCCTGTGGCGCCCATCGGACACAGCACAACCGCCAGCACACAGGATACCGCTGCCTGGATCGACGACCACACGCCCACACCCGAACACGCCCGCTACAGCCCCGGCAGACTGCTGCGCTCGGCAGGCGCAGGCCTTACCCTGTGGGCACTGACGCTGGGTGGCCTGGCCCTGGTGTTGGGCACTGGCCATACGCTGGTACGCATGGGTGGTTTTTTCACCGAAGCGGCACTGCTCACCTTTGGCGGCGCCTATGCCGTGCTGCCCTATGTGACGCAAGCCGCAGTCAACCAGTACGGCTGGCTCAGCGCCACGCAAATGATGGATGGCCTGGCCCTGGGCGAAACCACACCCGGTCCTCTGATCATGGTGGTGGCCTTTGTCGGCTTTGTGGGTGGACACGGACAGGCTCTGCTGGGCGATCCGTTGCTGGGCGGCATTGCCGCGGCCTGCGTGGTCACCTGGTTCACCTTCCTGCCCTCCTTCGTTTTCATCCTGGCAGGCGGGCCACTGGTGGAGTCGAGTCGGCATGTGCCCAGTCTGGCGGGGCCCCTGCAAGCCATCGGTGCCACCGTGATCGGTGTGATGCTCCAGCTGGCTGGCGTGTTTGCCTGGCACACCCTCTGGCCGTCAGGGCAATGGGAGCAAACGGACTGGTCAGCGCTGCTGCTGACCGTCCTGGCCGCGTGGCTGCTGATCGGGCGGCAGTGGGCAGTTGTACGGGTGCTGGTGGTTTGTGTGGTGGTGGGGATGGCGATGCAATGGGCTTAGCAGGGCTTTTTGCAAGCCCATGGCACCGTCTCGAATGGTGATGCAAGGCGGCAAGAGTGAATGAAACTTCACTGTGTGATCGTCATTGACATCATCCAAGGTGGGGGGCAATTTTGTGCAGCTCGCGAGGAAATTCACGGCTCGCGTCGATGCAGCCTCCTTCGCTATAAATACCCGTAGGGTCACGGTAGCGCGCCATCTGCTTGAGCACCCTTTGCTTTTTGACGGGGTCAACGCGTGTAGCAGCCACCTTGGCTTCCACCAGGTCTTCATCCATCTGCATTGCAGACTGATCATTCAGGCTCGCGCCGTGGCGCCAGTGATAGACCTCCAGCATCTTGTTGTGCAATGTGTAAGGGGCATCGCGCTTCCAGAAATTGCTGAACCTGCCACCCCCGAGGTAAATGACCCATGAACCCTCATAACCAGACGCATTCGAGGAGCGTTCATCGGGATTTTTAAACCAGACTCGGTCGCCAGGCACGTAGTAGTTCATGGGGATCGGCGCATCAACAGAACCGTACTCAGTCAGAAAAACTTCATGAAACAGGCCTGACTTGATGCACCGAGTGCGGCTCGTGTTTTCAAGTCGCTCGTACAGCGCTGGGTCAGTGGCCCTGAGTTCTTGAGCGATACCCAGCAAAATGACGTACTCGGTTGCACGGTAACAGGAGAAGTCATAGAGCCGACCAGTGCGCTCAGGTTGAGTAGCGGCAATCAGCGCATCTGTCAGGCTCACGTCCGACTTCAGCAAGAAGCCTACATCAGGCTCATCCTTCCAGAACACACTGGGTCTTTCCGCGGCATCCGTTTTAAATGCGAGGGCGGTCATCTCGGCTGCGCGCGCGATGTTGCAGCGAATCTTGAGATGCGATTCCAGTTCTTGCAGGTCGGTGAAATCGATCCGCGAAGGGGCGCTGAGCAATGTCACCCACACCTCTTGCAACAGCGGGTCGTCGCCTCTGCGAATGGTCGACTTTGCCAAGCGCTGACGCAGTCCCAGGGTGTCATAGTCTGGCAACAATTTAGCAACAAAGGATTTCCTCAGACGCAGCCGCCATACAGGCCCTTGCGGGGAGGTCATCAGCTCTGATTTGCACCATTCTTGCGCCCCCAGTCGCTGCACAAAACGAGTGACTTGATCGCCCAAATGGTCTGGGTCAGCACAGGGTGGCAAACGGATGCCGATGCCTTCAGGCTCAGAGGAAACCATGCCCATTGATTTGTCTCCGTAAGGCACCTGTGGGTGCTCTCATTTGTAGTTTCGGAAATGCTAATTTACTTGCTTTTGGACGATGGATAAAGCCGCTGCAGGATTAATTAAAATTTTCACATGAAACCACCAGTCCATCGCCCACAGTCCACGGCAAAGCCGTCGTCGGTCGCCCAGGATTCACGAGCATGAACCGGTCAGCAACCATCGACAGCATCAAGGCTGTAGCCTCCCAGATCATCGTGCTCCATCATTTCAGCCAATACGCACCGATGACCGATTGGATCGCCTTGGCTTGGCCCAGATTCGTGGAGCTGATCTACGAAGATGGCCGCCTTGCTGTACAGCCGTTTCTGGTGATCGGTGGCTTTCTGGCTGCCCAGTCCTTGAGTCAGCGATCTGAGTCTGGCGTTGCGCCTCTTATTTGGAAGCGCTATTTGCGCTTGGCGCCGCAATTGGCGCTGTCGCTTGTGCTGGTGGTCGTAGCCACTTTGTTCCTGGGGCAGGAGTTGAGCCATGAGGAATGGCTATCGCCCTTGCCGTCCATGGGTGTCTTCCTGGCGCATCTCTTATTTCTGCAAGATATTTTGGGAATCGACTCGATGTCTGCAGGTGCCTGGTATGTCGCCATCGATTTGCAGCTGTTCGGAATGTTTGTCATTCTGGCCCGCACATTCAGACGGCCAGAACGCCCACTGTCGGAAACTTACGCGCCCATGCTCGTTGCCTGCACAACCATCGCTTCCATACACGTGTTCAGCAAAACTGTAGCTCTGGATATTTGGGCAATTTACTATCTCTGTGCTTATGGCCTCGGGGCACTGGCAAGTTGGGCGCGCGACAGCTCTGGCGCACGTAAATGGTTTTGGATCACGGTTGCTTTTTTGCTGATGGACTGGATTGCTGAGCCCCGCGTGCGACCGATTCTTGCCCTGGCGACCGCACTCTGTCTTTACGGCTTTTCGAATGTTCGCTGGTCCAACACCAGAACCAGGACTGTCAAAGCGATCCGCTACCTCAGTGACGTTTCGTACAGCATGTTCGTCAGTCACTTTGCTGTCATTGTCCTGATCAGCGGGATCTGGGAGAAATACGAATTGCAAGGGCAATTCGCAGCTTTGATTTTTATGATGCTGGCATGGATAAGCTCTTTGCTGGTGGGCACCGCAGTACAAACCGTGTGTGATCAATCCTTACGCAAGATTCAACCGCAGAAATAGTCGGCGGTTCTGAGCTCAAGAAAACGTATCGCTCATCAGGGTATTGAACCAGGTATTCATCTGCCTGAAATTTCCGTTGGTGATACTTGCCGCTTCCGTTGCCTTTGTCCCCGAAGTGACACCGCTATTGGACGCAACAGCCATCTTGCGAGTGCTTGCGTCGTATTGATACACCGCGGTCAGCCATGATGCTGTAGAAGCAGTAATGGGCGAATAACAGGCAGAGTTTGCTACAGGCCCGCTGTCAGGTGCCTGCCCGCCCGTCATCCGGATGATCGCATCGGCACAGATCTTGGCTTCCTGATTGGCCACATGGCCTGCCTTGGGCAATCCGCAGCTGGAGGCGTCCCCAATGACATGAACGCCGGCGACTGCCGTCGATTCGTAGCTGAGCACATCCACAACACACCAACGACCATCAGGTACACCGTTCGAGGAGCTGTTGTTCAATCCGGCATTTGCTAGCCAGCTACCAGGTGCGCTGCCCGCAGCTCTGTGTGGGGGAATCGGATTAACCACCTGGGCATTGATGGACTGGCTTACAAGAAGTTGGTCTGTGTAAGTCACCACCTTGGTGTCCGGGTTGATCTGGATGTTGGTGACACCAGGGCGGTAGTCAATGACACCTCTGTGAATAGAGTTGAAAGCGTATGTGAAGTTATCCACCTCAGCTTGGATGGATGCGTTTTCATCCAGGATGATGACTTTTGAAGCAGAACCCTTGTAGTTCTTCAGAAAGTCCGCCACCAAACACGCCCGCTCGTAAGGCCCAGGAGGGCAGCGGTAGGGCGCCTTGGGAATGGTCATCACAAATGTGCCATTGTTCGACATATTGGCTAACTGTGATCGCAGAAGCTCAGTCTGTGGTCCAGCCCGCCAAGCATGTGGTGTCTTGTTCTCGTAATCCGATTGGGTAAGGCCATATGCGTCCATGAAATCAACGCCCGGCGCAACAATCAGTCGGTCATAGGCCAATGTGCTTCCATCCGACAAGGCTACGGACTTGACGGTGGTGTTGATGCTTTGTACGGCCGCTTGCTTGATCACAACACCATACTTGGTCGCAACACTGGTGTATCCATAAGCCAAACTGCTCATGGTTCTGGTGTTATTCAGCACCAGGTTGCTCATGATGTTGGAGGTGTAGGTCAGGCTGGGTTCGACCAAAGTCACCTTGATACCTGCCCCGCCCCACAGCCGCAGGTATTTGGCGACACTCACGCCTGCCATGCCACCACCTATTACTACGATGTTGGCAGTCAATCCAGTGTTGGCAAGAGCAAAAGTAGTGTTGTTGCCAGATGCGTATTTCCCATCCGAGTCATAGTCATCATGACTGTCGTCGTCTGTATGGCCCAAGATAGGGATGATTCCGGTGGTGACCGCAGCAGCGGCCAACATCAGTATTTTTCGGCGTGAAGGAGTGGTGTTTGTTCTCATGATTTTTTCCTCCGAAATCACTGTTGCAGGTAAGAGATGATCGCGTTGAGCTGAGCTGTCGTATAGCCCTGCGCATGTGCGGCCATGATGGAACTGTTGGCGGATTGACTCAGGTATTCACGCACCTCAGAGGCTTCCTTACCCCTGATGCTGTCAAACCCTCCAACACCGCCTGTGCCGTGACACTGAAAGCAATTGGATGCCAGCAATCTGCCAGCAGTATTTGTAGGCTGCGTTCGCGTTGTTCCGGCAGTACCTGAAATGTTGCGAATGGTGTTGACCGCAGTTGTGCTGGAACTGTTTTGAGTGAGTTGGTAATAGGGACGGGATGTGCTTTTCCCTCTTTCTGAATCAATTTTTGTAGCCGCACGTGCCAAGCTGTAATCGCGATCGGACTCCATGCGTGTACGCACTTCATCCATGGCCTTGAGTGCCGCTTTTGCCCCGTCATGACCACCAGAGTTCACGCCTGTTCTGACCGAGTTACTCAGTGCTGATGCCAGCTCTTGAGCCGCCGCCGAGCTTTGCAGTGGCAAAGCTGCAACAAGCTGACTGACATCAACTGCGGAGGTCTGTGACCGGATAGCCGTTGCAAGTGCTCGGACAACTCTTTCCTGTGACTCGTGTGAGGACTCACCCGTTCGAGCATTTGCACTGGCCAACATCTGGATAGATCTTTGTAAAGCCACTGCTGTTGTATAGATCCCCGGATTGTTGGCAATCGCTGCAACAGGGTCAGCAGCAAGCTGGTCCACAGTCAACCCAAGCGCACTGGCAACTTTTTGCTTTGCTGTTGGCACATCTGCGGCAAGACCTTGCGCGACCATCGCATCGACGAGGGTTGTCATCGGTGTGACCACCTGCGCCTGACTCACCGATTCAACAGGCGCAGATAACTTTCCAGCGAAAGCAAAACCCGTATCCGAGTCCACGCCACCAGTTACCACGACAGGTAGGCCAGACACAGAACCTGTCACGGAGCTGTAGTCAAGCGCGTAACGACCGTTAAGGTCGGTTGTAGTGCTTGGCTCACCTGCATCGGCCAAACCGTTGCGATTGATATCCAGGAACACTGTGGCACCCTGTATGTAGCCGTCAACGGCTAGTCCAGTCAGGGTGTTGGCTGCTGCCAATGGCCCAGATCCGCCACCACCACCGCCACAAGCAGCGAGGGAAGCAGCGATAGCGGCCAGGACGAGCATTGAGAGCTTCTTCTTTTTGAATTTGATGTGTGACATGGTTTTCTCCTGATGGGCAATTTAGTCTTCGAGGTCAATTTCAAAGGCGTACCAGCGTCCATTGCTTCGGCTGGCCTTGACCTCTACATATGGCAAGGGGGTTCTCGTCAGTAAGCTTCTGTTTTCTGTGCTGCTGTCGTAATAAAAGGTCTGGCCGCGAACCTCGAAGGTCTGGGCGGTCACGTTGCTGATCACGCCATAGAACTCGAATTCCTGGGATTCGATCTCTGAGGAGGTTTTGACCTGTACCTTGCTGGCAATCAACTGTCCGGCTCGGATATTTCCCTCTACTTCCACCACGACTCCAGCAGCCAAGGTACCCGTGATTCGGGCCGATGCGGCATTCACAGGAATTCCATTCACAACGAAGCTAGAGCTCGATTGATAGGAAGTGATGCTCCCATGGACTTCTGCTTCGTAATCGTGGTCATCTTGCAAATCAGCAAGAGGAGAATTCAACAATTCAATCTGAGATGCTGTCCAAACAGCGCCCGATGGGATCGGATTCAAGCGAACACGAACAAAACTCCCATCGGCTGTACCAGCTGGTAAAGCTGCGGCCGAAGACCAGTTGATCGCGATGAGCCCAAGATTTGCACTCCGACCTGCTGCATTGATCTGCGAAATGGCGCCACTGAGCTTGTACGACGTGGGTTGAACCAGGGAGACTTCAATTCGGCTTGCCTGTATGTGACCATCCACTTGATCGACAAAGCCATAAATTTCCACGAAGTGGGCTGTCGTCAAATCAGCGAACTGCTGTACTGCCCCACCAAAGAAGGTCGTCGCTAATACATCGACGGTGTGACCCAGAATTTCAAAGGATGTTGCGCCTTTGTTACTCACTGGGCCAATCCACTCGCTACCGTAGGTTATCCGGTAGGCCGTAGCCGTCGGCAAACCTGTTGCGTTTGCTGGCGGGGTGACTGCCGAGCCCTCGATGTTGACGACCATACCCAATTCAAGCGCTCGGTTGTTGGCGTTTGAATCATCTCGCGAGAGTATTGAAGCGTTGTCGTCGTTGTAGCGAATCCCATTGACGATGATGGACCCGAAACCGCTGATCGTCCCGGATGTGAAAGAGCCAGTCCCGCCGCTGGAGAGTCCAGCGACATCCGTACCTCCACCTCCGCAGCCAGTGATTTCTGCGATGGCACCTGCAATTCCTAACAAGGCGGTTCTTCGCGTGCACAGCACCCGCTTAATTTTTCTCATTTGATTCCTCTTGTGCGGGGCCTTTCGGTCCGGGTTGATTTGTCTGCATAGCGCTTTTGTAGGAGTAAAGGCCTATGCGCAGTTGCTGGTTTTTTTGTCTGCCCTTGGCCTTGTCTTCATCCATGAGCGACTGCAACTGCGGACCAAGCTGAGTCAGCAAGTCGCGCCATTGGGCAGTGATCATTGATTTGGCGGCCTCCAATGACTCTTCAGAGAGTTCATCGGCCAGCAAGGCCTGTTCGAAATGTTCCCCCCCGCCATGGAGCACGTTGTCTACGCTTGCCCGCAAGTGGTCGCCTACATTGGCACCTATGAAGCCCACCATCTGCGGCCAATCTTTTTTGGGCACGAAGATCGCGTCTACCACCGAGACGGTGTCGTTTTTCGTGTTGTGCGCCACAAGGCCAAGACGAACCATGTCGGCCAAGATGGACTTGGGATGTACGTCCTTGGTTACAGATGCGGCAAGCATCTCGAAGCTCGGAGCCTCTCCCGTTCTAGGGATTCGGATGGGTAAGCCCTTCTTGTTGACGTAGTCGGACTGCGTTGTCCAATAAGTCAGGACATCCGTGGCGACCGTTCTGGTTTGAGGACGGGCAGGTGCATCCTCCGATTGCAAACGGGCTACTTCGCGGCGCGTTAGGCCCGTCATCGTGCTGATCCGACTGGTCAATCGGGCGGGGTTCAGTCCATCGCAATCTTCAGTAGCTGCCTGAACGAAGGCACGCCGCATCATCTCTTCTGCCGCTTGAATAGACACACCTTTGGCCAAACAAAGCTTGGCCAAAGGGCTGAGCAGTTGCTCAAGCACTGCCAAGAGTGCTTGCTGCTCTGATTGCAATCCATCCGGAGATAACTGGGTGGTCATGATGAAGGTCCGTTAGCTCAAGTATAAATGTGCAAATTGCACATTTCAATCATTCTTGAAAAAATAGATCAACTTTATTCAGTTGTGGCGCAGCGCAAGGGGCCCCAGCGGCTTAAGCGGGATTTCATCTGGCATCGTTAGCCTTGAGGCATGGAAAAAATCAATGCAAAGCGGTTTCGGGTGCAATTGTTGATGCTGGGTCTTGTGTTGGCATGTGCCAGTGCCAAGGC